>UMBZ01020986.1_pt1 | contig 12053 bp, 9 predicted proteins | sample 1964091 | NCBI WGS metagenome assembly UMBZ01 (sample SAMEA4835954, study PRJEB28245) | human gut metagenome | biome: gut microbiome; material: fecal sample | place: Denmark | collected 2008
CAAAACCCGAAAATGTGGCGAAATGCCCCGAAACAGGCGGGTGTTTTCAAAAGATTTTTATGATTCTTAAATTATAATGATGATTTTTAAATCTTTGTGGGCTCAAAAACCACTTCATTTATACTTTTGAAATCACAGAAATGTGGACATGTTATGCCGGCAGGGGCATTCGGAGCGGTACGCCCCGTTGGGGCTATCCTTCCCACCGCTACCGCGGCGGGCCAAAGCCCCTTGATTTTCGACCCTCTTGACAACTAAAATCTGACGTTACGCATTAATTATCAGAAAGTTATCCAGTTATAAGGGATCCAAGAGGTAGCAACGAAATGGGGTCTTGGCAGGAGCGCCTCGCTCCATATTAGCATGTAACACATTGGCATATAATATGTTACAGTTGCAAGACCAAAACTGACAAATGTCAAGAGGGTCGATAATAAAGTACCGAAACACGGCATATACATCGGTCTGGAGCGCGACCTTGAAGTGTTCGAACAGCTCCAGGAAGACACATGGTTCAGGCAGAAACTGATTCTCAATGTTGATCGAGATATCGTAATTGTATCAGTGGCCAATACTGTCTATATCTACACAGAGTTCGGAGGCACAAGGGTTTACCTCAATGATGGAAATTGGGCAACTGCAAACGTATCTCCACTACAACTATATGGTAGTCTGGATCCGAATATGTTCTTCCGTGCTAACCGACAGACAATTGTCAATGTGGAATATATTGACCGCATCGCCTATATCCGATCTCGGGAATTCAGAATACATTTGCATTCCCCGTTTAATGACGTGGAAATCTTTAGTAACCTTCAAAAAATAACCTGCCTCATCTTAAGGAATCTTTTCGGTCTATATCTGTTTCCTCATCAGTCATGTGCCACCGGCACACTCCTTCTTCGAAAATAGATCTATCCTCGAAAATTTTCTCCTAATCTGAGGCAGGTTATTTTTTTCACGTTACTTATCACTCCGAACAGGAAGCAGATCTTATCTCCTTGGTGAAGAAATAAGATCTCATCGCTTGAAATTGCATTCCTTATTTTTTAAATTTCCTCAAATCATGGGAAAGTCTGGCGGCGCAGAAATCAGGACCGCACATGGTGCAGTATTCTCCGTCGGTATGGCCTGCCTCCTCAAAATATTGGAGGGCACGTTCCGGGTCAAGAGACAGATGGAACTGGTCACGCCAGCGGAACTCGAAACGCGCCTTGGACAAGGCATTGTCACGGAGGAACGCACCCGGATGTCCTTTGGCGAGATCCGCAGCGTGTGCGGCAATCTTGTATGTTACTACACCTACGCGGACGTCCTCCTTGTCAGGAAGTGCAAGATGCTCCTTCGGTGTCACATAACAAAGCATAGCTGTCCCCAGCCACGCAATCTGGGCACCTCCGATAGCTGAAGTTATGTGGTCATAACCAGGAGCGATATCAGTTACCAGAGGTCCAAGTGTATAGAATGGTGCTTCATGGCATTTGGCAATCTGACGTTCCATATTTTCCTGGATTTTATGCATTGGAACATGACCTGGGCCCTCTATGAACGCCTGGACATTTTTCTCCCACGCACGCGTAACCAATTCTCCCATAGTATCTAACTCAGCGAACTGTGCAGCATCATTGGCATCGGCAATACAACCCGGACGGAGGCCATCACCGAGAGACAATGCCACATCATACTTGGAAACGATGTCGCAGATATCATCGAAATGCTCGTACAGGAAACTCTCCTTATTAAATAGGAGGCACCACTTGCTCATGATACTTCCTCCACGGCTCACGATACCGCATAGACGGTTGTCTGCCAAGTGGACGTTCTCCAGACGGATTCCTGCGTGGATGGTAAAGTAATCGACCCCCTGCTCGCACTGCTCTATCAATGTGTCGCGATAGACCTCCCAATTCAAGTCCGCCACATTGCCCTTGACTTTTTCCAGAGCCTGATAGATCGGAACGGTACCTACAGGAACAGGTGAATTTCTGATGATCCATTCCCTGGTCTCATGAATGTTGGCTCCGGTGGAAAGGTCCATCACCGTATCTCCACCCCATTTGCAGGACCAAACGGCCTTGTCCACCTCCTCATCAATGCTGGAAGTCGTGGCCGAGTTACCGATATTGGCATTGATCTTCACCAAAAAGTTTCTGCCGATTATCATTGGCTCGCTCTCGGGGTGATTGATGTTTGCGGGAAGCACCGCGCGGCCGCAGGCGATTTCGTCGCGTACGAATTCCGGTGTGATGTAACTGTCAATGCCGGCTTCCTTGCATTTCATGTTCTCTCGAATGGCAACATACTCCATTTCCGGAGTGATGATACCAGCCTTTGCATAGGCCATCTGAGTGATATTCTTGCCCTCAATTGCCCTGCGAGGCAGTTTGATATGGCCGAAACGGAGACTGTCCAATGAATGGTCCGCCAGGCGCTGACGACCGTACTCGCTTGAAACACAGCTCAATTCTTCGGTATCATTGCGCCCTGTTATCCATTTCTCACGCATCCTCGGCAGGCCCTGCTTGAGGTCAACCTTATATGCGGGGTCGCTGTATGGACCGCTGGTGTCGTAGATATAGACAGGATCATTAGGTTCCATGTGAGGCACACCATTTTCATCCTTGGTTACGGTAGGAGTGAGATTGACCTTCATCATGCCCACCTTGATTTCCGGGTACAATGTTCCCGACAGATACGCCTTTTCCCTCTGGGCGTAAGCTTTGTTGTCTGCTGGCATAAAATGCTTAATATTAATATGTTACTATGTAAGAACAATGCCGGAATACAGAGCAAAGCCTGCTGGCGGAAATCACTTAAGCCCCTTTGAATGCCCGTCTTAAGTGAAATGTATCCCTGCGGCAGCATTATCTGCATCAGGTTCAATGGGTATAATCTCAGCCGATTTGTCAGCACCCCGTAATGTTCGCTCGCAAATATAGAAATTTTTCAATAAATTGGTTGTAGGAATGTAAGATTTTCCGTATAATCGGTATATTATAGAAAAGGGAGTTTATAGATATGGAAATTTTGATTTCATTTTTGGGAGGCGCCGTCGTGGCAGCCATTGTTGTAGCCCTCATTTTCAAGAGCAGAATGAGCCAAGCGGTGGATATCGCAAAAGCCGGACTGGAGGCGGATTACAAGTCGAAACTCGCGAAAAGCGACGCGGATCTGGCTCACGCCGAAAAGGATGCCGAAGGGTTAAGGTCAATGATAGAACAGGAGCGTGTCAATGCCAATGCCAAAGTGGCCGAGGTGAAGGCTGACATGGAAAAGCGTAACAATGAGTCACTTGAGGCGCTAGAGCGGAAGAACAGGGAGATGATGGCTGCTCTTCAGGAGAAGTTCAATGAAACAATCGGAAAAGTTACGGCCCAGGTCAAGGCCGACACCAATGACATGCTCAAGGCAAGTCAGAAGGAGTTCGCCGAGTCCAGCAATCAGAGCATCGGGCAGATTCTTAATCCGCTCAAGGAAAACATCGCCCAACTGAAGGTGACGATGGAAAATGGCAGTACTGCCCAAGCCAAGATGCATGGTGAAATCGAGCAGCAGATCAAGGGTCTCATGGAATTCAGCGATGCCACACGAAAGAGCGCGGACGAGTTGGCAGCCGCATTTAGGCACGGAAGCAAAATCCAGGGAGACTGGGGCGAGATTCAATTGAAAAACTTGCTTGAGACTCAGGGGCTCAAATGCGGGATTCATTTCGATATACAGCCTACTCTCAGAGATCAGGAAGGGAAGGCTCTTAAAAGTGAGGACGGCAATCTCATGCGTCCGGACGTCATCCTGCATCTTGACCAGAGGCGTGAGGTAATTATCGACTCAAAGGTATCATTGACAGCTTTCGCAAATTATGTCAATGCCGATAATGACATTGACAAAGAGCGTTATCTGAAGGAGCATATTGCCAGCATCAAGAGGCATGTGGATGAACTTGCGAAAAAGGACTATTCGAAGTATGTGGTCGCACCGAAGATTTCTGCAGGCTACGTGATAATGTTTGTGCCGCATGCTGGTGCTCTCTGGACGGCATTGAATGCGGAACCTGGCCTTTGGAGGAATGCTGCGGACAAAAATGTCTGCATAGCTGATGAACAAAGCCTTTATGGTGCCCTCAAGATGGTCAGTCTGACATGGACCCAAATTGCCCAGGCCAATAATCATGCACAGGTTTATGCTCTTGCATCCGAGATAATCAATCGTCTCGGAATGTTTCTGGAAAACTACAAGAAGGTCGGTGACAGTATCCAGAATGCTTTGAATTCATACGAGGCATCAGCCAAGAAACTGAAAGGCGGCAGCCAGAGTGTATTCACCACCGCCAGCCAACTGGTAAAGCTTGGGGCCAAGAATGATGGCAAGCATCAGATTCCCGAAGAATTCATTGACATTGATGAAATTCCGGCTCTGGAAGAACCAGCTGACAATCAGCCTAATGAAGCTCCTGCAGAGCCCAAGAGCGGAGAATAATATCTCATGAGCATTGACAGCCCAGCCGGTCACCAAAGTTTTTTTGCAACCGGCTGGGCTATTTTCCATTAATTGACTATCTTAGACATCGGGAAACAACGGCTCCGACTGATGGGCACAGATTATTCCCTACATTTTTAGCGCAAATTGTCAATGAATATGATACATAGAGTCAATGTCGAGTTCCCTGATGTTTACATTCTGGTTAGACTATATCGTAATTTCAGCAGGCCTTGGGATGAATTTCATCAGAGTATTCAGCCGGCGATATCGTCAATACAAGAGAACATTGACAACTATCGGGGAAACATTGTAGTTCTCCTGAACGATGATTCCTGGACAGACGATGAGGTGGCGCTTAAAGAACATCAATCCAATGTTGCCGATGCATTCAAGCAATTTGGGCAACTGGATGCAGGCAAGATATCAGACCTCAAGCCATGGATCATTGACTCTCAATCTGACTCATTGGAGAGCAGAATCTGTTCCTCATGTATTGAGTACCTGAACGAGACGGAACACTGCCGTTCCTCTGAAGATTACGTTTATATCAGGAGGAGGAACCGCCGTCTTATATTTGTCAAGACAGGAGGAAAAGGGTCTTCTTATGCCATGTGGGCACTGAGAGAACTGTTTCTGTACTGCGCGAAAGACAATGATATTGCGATTACTCTTGATCAAGATGACAGACTCGGAGCAAAAGCTGCGCATAGAGTTGCACGTAAAATGCGCAGGACCAGGGCAGATGTCTGCGTTTCCCGGTTTGCGACCAAAGATACTGAGATATCATCAAGCATCCATGGTACAGGTGTCATCCATAATAGGACAGTCCGCAGTCTAGCTGCATGCATGATTAATTCGAATTATCGGGACTATGCGCGGGTAATGAACAGGATTGACACTTTGTGCTGGACAAAATCTTTCACGAAGCGTACATTGTCAACTTATCATGATAATCTCTTCAGTTTTCTGAAAACATATCGCAGGTCTCCGGAGGAATATTTCACAAGATATCGCGCTTATGAGGATTTCATTGACTATTATCCTCTCATGAAGCGAGGTACCTGCGTTTGTGGTGTGGCATATAAGGCACATGTTTACAACAAGAACACCGATGCCATAACCACTAATCCGTCATTGGGGGATTTCAAGGATGACAGAAGAGAACATCTTATGTCGTTGATAATGCTGAGCCAGTATTTCAACGATTCTCTGGTGCCGGGATATAAGCCGATGCTACGCGATTTCGTTTGCGGCAAGATCAGAAAAATAGAGAATATACTGAACGGTTACCGACAGAAGGCTGCGCAAGGCATTGACAGTAAACTTTCCTGCACATACCCGGGATACTTTTTAAGTACATTGTGTGACATTGATAGTAAAAGAGCTTGTTATTCGTCCAATGATTCGATTCCGTCAATCGGGAACAAGCACATGCCGGATTATGATGAGATCTGCTTGTGCAGGTTGTTTGAACTTCCTGTAGATTTTTCCAGTGTCCGAAGTCCAAGCGTAAAAGAACATTTGGAACAGGCGGTTTTACGCTCCTCCCAGAAGCGGTATTTGACATTACGTCAATGGCTCAAAGAAAAGTTCATTCGTTTTGGAGCATTTTGGGGAAAGTATCACAGAAGGTTGGCGCACATCACTTTTGACAACACAATAGAATCCAGAAGAGATTATCGGAAGACGCCGAGACAAGTCGAAGCTAAGAAATTACTGTTTACGACCGCTATCCCGATAGTTATATTTTTCATGCTTATTTATTACTATCGTGGGCTCTTGTCGGCCTCGACATTTGGCGGGCCTTCTGAGGCAGTAACCAATCTGCTTGCGGTAATTACTACCATAATTGTCTTCCTGTTGGGGCGTTATTTCTTCCTCAGGGCAGGAGCATCAGAAGAGAAGTCAGCAAAGAAACTGTATTTCAGCGAGTTTGAGGATTTGCTGCGTCATATAAATGCCAACCTCAAGGTGATGGTTCAATTGCAATATGAACTTGGTCTGGATAATGGGGAGTGCTCGGTAGCCTCGGTCCACTTGAAGAATTTACAATGGCCCGAGAAATCGTGCCTGTTCTCGGATGATGTCGCAAAAATCATCGACAAGGACAAGATTGACGATTTCGCAAGACTGAAAGTCAATATCAGGAATATCAATAACAGTGCGACATATCTGTCATCTTATGCCGAAAGCAGTGGTTGCCGCAAAGCCAAATTAATGGAACTCATCGATTGGGAAATAGCCAGGAATTTCGGGTATTACATTTGCTTCTCCTATATGAAGGCGAACAATTTCCAATTTCCTGACCCTGAGACTATTCTGGTCTATTCAATGAACCACTCAATACAAAAAGCGTTTGAGCAGATTTATCTGAACATTCCTAAGGACAAGAGACATAAGGATGTCGTCGATTATCTGAACATGTATTTCAATGACAGGGAATTCAAACGAAACGTTGTCATCCTCCCCAAATCAGAGTAGCGACTGAGGGACAGGATATTCACGAAACTCTTCGATGTTGCGGAGCTCGCCCAGCTTGACGACAAGGACAGAACCAATTACATAAAATCCATGAATACTGAACGGGACACATACAATCAGATTGAGTACGCGCGAGAGACAGGGCGTGAGGAAGGACGAGAAGAGGGCCTCAAAGAGGGACACAAGAAAGGACATGAAGAAGGCAAAGAGGAAGGGCTCAAGGAAGGTCGTGCTGAAGGCGTAAAACAGAATAGTTTCGACATTGCCAAAAGAATGTTGGAAAAAGGGATTGACATTGAGACAATTTCAGAACTGACTGGTTTGACAGAAAAGGAGATTTCCTAATTGAACATGATTAACGACTAAACGATGACAACCGGCATGGGTTTTCCCCCTGCCACCTTTGACACGGGTTCAATTTCGTTCTTTTTGGTACAACCACCCAAGCAAGCAGCAGCCGCGATAACACATCCGGCAAAATAAAGTTTTCTCATTATCCGTGAATTTTAATCCCAATTCTCTACATCTACGTTAACAAGATCTTTAAGTCCGCCACCAGAAGGAGTGGTAACATATTCGGAGGTCGCGAAAGAAGAGGTAACCTCGACAGACAAGAGCTCCATCAGCGGAGCTTCGTAAAGCTTCGTATTCATCTAACTTACTACTATATTGGTTTTTATATCTATTATATCAACCTTTTTATTAAAAAGGCGCGCAAGCTAGACATAATTTTTTATTCTGTAAAAATTAAATTGTTAAGATTTTATTTCATTTTTTCCTTTTCCGGAAACACATTTGAACTTATAAACAAGCGTTCCGTTCACAGGCTGTCCGGAGCGGTCGTCACGCAACACCGTATAACCCGAAAGATACAGCATATCATCACCTTCCAGCCGGACATTCATCTTATAGAAATAACCTTGGCAGCGACTGTCATCGGATACTTTTCCATAATAAGGGTCAATGCCCAGGTCATAATTCCCGGACGAATCCACGAAGAATTTCGGCGTAAAAATACTCTTGTTCCAGAACGCGATGGAAGTGTTCAGATAGATTTCTTCTATCAGCAGGCTGATTCTCACGGAAGTCCGATACGGCGCCGCCATATCGATCTCTATACCGATTTCATCTGTCAGGTCCGGCACCTCTTTCAATTCATCAAAAATCGAAGCGGAAGCCACGCCATCTCCATTCAGGTCCACCGGAGCCCCGTCCCATTCCGCGCCGATGAGTTCATACTCACCGACAAGCCTGTCCATCGCGGCACGAGCCGCATCCGTCATATCATACACGACCTTATTCTTGTCGCACGCTACCGCGGCCATAAAGGTCAATGCCAATGCAAGCGCAAAATTTATCTTGTTCATTAATGTCATCTCTTTTTAAGGTCAATATAAAAATCCGCCGGAGTCATAAGCGAAACCATGCCGGTACCGCCGCTGACATTGCTCGGATAAGGAATTTCATCAATGAAGGTCCAGGAACCTTGCTCCGAATTGTCGAATGCGTAGTCGTTCATGTAAGTATAGGTGCTTCGGGACATTGACAATACACGGAAACAGATTTTCCCGTACTCGGCCGGCACATATTCGTCACGCGACCATGAATTCGGATAATAATTATGCAGGAGTGTCTTTTCCACAGCCAGTTTCAATGTATATTCCTTGTCAGCGAAAGTATTGTCCGTAAACAAGTTATATTCATTGGCATAATAATTATTCGCATCACTGGAACTGTCCTCCATACCGATTTTAAGATTCCTGTACAGCAGGCTTTCATACTTGTTGTCGAACTTGATGTCACTGTATCTGCTGCACAAGAACTGGCCTTCCACGTAAGGACTGCCGGACGGCACTTCAGAAGCCCTGTACTCTGATTCATAAGACATTACCATACGGTAGAAATTGCTTTCTCCGGCAACGTCCTGCAGATGGACCTTGGTCATATAGAAACTGACCAGCTCGCCTCCTTTGTTCTTCGCCATGAATGAAGTCGTGTCCACTGCATTGACAACAGGAGCATTGGGAGCGACAGCGACCGCCTCGGCATGGGCATCGCCGGCATCGACCGTGATCCTGACCTCGTCACCGGCATTGAAAGGGGCCTTGAACCGGATGGCATTGGCATTGTACGAGAACCGCTCCGGCTCGGTCACCTTGTCCGTAGACGCCACCAGCTTGCCGTTCACGTAGCATTCAAGATGCGCCGATTCGACGGGTTTTACATCGTCATACATGCCCCAGGTAAGGAAAACCGTGTGCAGCGTGTCGCCCGCCACCAGATTGCCGTTCACCACGAGCATCTTCTCCGGGCCTTCCCTGCGCAGGTCAATGTACTCTTCACATGCGACCGACATCATTGCCGCAATCATTATCAATATTGACTTTTTCATGATTTCTAGAACTTGAAGGTGTAACTGAAAGAAGGAAGGAACAAGAGGAAGGTCTTCTTGCTCAATGCCGGGGTGTACGTGGTTTTCCCGGTGTCCGGGTTCTTCACTTCCCTGCTGTCCAAAGTCACCCAGTTAGGATTTTTGGCGCCATAGGCATTGTACATTCCGAAGTTCCAAATACGCTCGCCATGACGTTTCTTCTTGTGGATATTGACGCTGAAATCTAGCCTGTGGGACGGCTGAAGCCTGTAATTGTTCCTGCTGGAAATATAGTCCACCATTGACATGCCCTTTCCGTCCGGAGAGAGTGTAACTGTCGACCTGGTGGAGACCGTCATCCAGTTTCCGGAGGCAATGGTCCATATTGCGCTCAGGTCCACTCTTTTACCGAGTTTCTGGTTCAGGCTGACGCAGAAGTTGTGCCTGCGGTCATAAACGAACGGGAAACGTTTTCCATTGTTGATGGTGCCGTCGCGGAAGATGCGGTCGGTCTTGGACAATGTATATGAGACGGTTCCGGTGGTGCGGCCGAGTGTCTTCTGGACATAGAGTTCCACGCCATACGACCGCCCATGCCCCATCTCGACGTTTTCTTCCCAGTCGGCAGCCGAGGAGAATGACATCTTGCCGTCTTTATATTCAAGGACATTGTTCATCTGCTTCCAGTAGCCCTCCACCGAGAATTCCCATCCTTTCAGGCCGCTGTAATATGTGCCGAGCGAGACGATGTCCGATGTTACCGGCTTGATGTTCTTGGTAATAGGCACCCAGAGGTCAGTAGGAAGGCTGAGGTTGCCCGATGTGAGCTGATGCACGTATTGCGACATCTTGGAGTAAGCCGTCTTGACAGCCCAGCCCTTTCCGAATGAGACCTTGACCGCGGCACGTGGTTCCGGACAGAAATATGTACGACCATTGACCAGGAACAGGCTCAGGTGCAGTCCCGGATTGAATGAGAAATGCTCCCCAAAGGTCATGTCGTCTTCAATATAGGCCGACAGTTCATTGCCATAAAGGTTCGGGCTGGCGTCGTTCACCTTGTCGCTTTTTTCTTCCTTGCCGTCAAGGTTGTTGAGACTGCGCGAGCGTTCCACTTCCGGGCGATAAAGGTGATTCACGAATTCGCCGCCGAATTTTATCAGGTGCGAAGGCGCCGGAACATAATCGAAGTCAATTCTCGCGCCCAGGTCACGGATGCCTGACGTATAGGAATACCTGTACTGCTTGTCGTAGTTCTCCGTTTCCGATTTCAGAAGTTCCCTGGTATTGGTGACCATGTTCATCTTATATGTATTCCACGAAACCGAGGTATTTGCAAACAGCTTGCTGCTGAAGACATGGTTCCACCTTACCGATGCCAATGTGTTGCCCCATTTGAGGTTCATTTTCGTATTCTCCTCTTCGTACTTCGTATATGGCTCATAGTCAGGGCCATAATATCTCGAACTGGATTTGTCTGAATCGGAGTACCTGAAATAATCGCGTCCGGTATAGAATCCCACGAAGATCTTGTCCGAGTCGCTGAAACGATGGGTTACCTTGGCATTGATATCATAAAACGCGTAATTGGCAGGGCTTCCGCAGGCCTTTATCAGTCTGTCGAACAGGAAGGTGTGCATCCCGCGCGCGCTGAAGGACCAGGTGGTGTTTTCGCCGGCTATAGGGCCTTCGAAGTGGAGTTTTTCCGAAAGGAGTCCTGCTGATACCGAGCCGTGGAATCCCTTGGTATTGCCGTCATTGGTCCTGACGTCGACTATACTGGATACTCTGCCGCCATATCTTGCCGGGAAAGAGCCTTTGTAGAATGTGACTTTCTTGACCGCTTCTGGAGTGAAGACCGACAGCAGGCCGAGCAGATGGCTGACATTGTAAAGCGGTGTTCCGTCTAGCATCATAAGGTTTTCGTCCGCTCCACCGCCCCGCACATAGATTCCGGAAAATCCTTCCATGCCGCTCTGCACGCCAGGCATCAGTTGAATGGTCTTGATGACATCAGGTTCGCCCAGCACCACCGGCATATTCTTGATCATCTCCTGAGGGATTTCCAATGCGCCCATATAGGTGGACTGTATGCCGGCGTCCTTTCGTGCCACAATAGTCGAGGCTTTCAGTGAAGCCGCCTGCGCCAATGAAATGTTTACAACAGTATCCCGCTGTAGGTCAATGCTTTTCTGCAAATCCGCGCATCCGACGTAGGAGTATGTCAGGTCAATGTTTCCGCATGGGATGGTGATCGTATAGTATCCGAATTCGTTGGTGACTGCACCAATGATTCTGGAGTTTGCCCTCGGTTTGTCATTTGTTGCCGCTGAGGCATTTGCCCCGGGTGTCGCCGCGGAAGCTTTCGTCCCCGACGCAGCATCCGTAATCGTCACCATCACTCCCGCTCCAATGAGCGTTTCCCCCGTAGCTGCATCCCGGATATATCCGCTGACTGTACACTTGTTCTGGGCAGCCAGATTGACAGCAAAAATGACGGCCATCGCCGCCAATGTAAATTTTCGCATTAAAGAATATTTGTTTGAGGATTCCTTAGCTAGCAATCCTTTTCATTATAACCAATCCACACACTCCCCCTCCTCATCCATCCATACAAAGATGCAACTAACACAAGTATTGTTGCATTTTTACACATATTTCCCGGTATTGTTGTTTAAGACTGCAAATATATATATATATATATCGGTTATAACAAAATTTT
>UMBZ01020257.1_pt1 | contig 11972 bp, 11 predicted proteins | sample 1964091 | NCBI WGS metagenome assembly UMBZ01 (sample SAMEA4835954, study PRJEB28245) | human gut metagenome | biome: gut microbiome; material: fecal sample | place: Denmark | collected 2008
CCAGAGGCTTGGCGGGCGACCGCCTGTTGCCGGCAGAGCCACGGGGCGGCTCATTCCGCCTCTCCTTACCGATGCTCTCCGGGCTACGGTCTCCTCTTCTGAGCGAGAGGCATGGGACTGGTTTGGGAATTCAAAAATACACTCTTTATCTGTAACCTGCAAGTTTTTAGGTTAAAATTCTTCCCATGGAGGAAAAAAATAGGGCAAACGCGATGTAGTTCAGAAAAAAACATATACATTTGCCAAGATTTATAATCAACATCATCTAACTTGTCATGAACACAGAACAATTATCGCCTGCCAAGAAGACCATCGTGGGTGTGCAGTTTCTTTTCGTAGCCTTTGGTGCTACGGTGCTGGTACCCCTTCTTATTGGTATCAATCCCGCCACGGCACTCTTCACCGCCGGTGTGGGCACCCTCATCTTCCATGTTGTCACCAAGGGGCGCGTGCCTATCTTCCTGGGCAGCTCGTTTGCCTTTATCGCCCCTATCATAGCCGCCACCCAGCAGTGGGGACTCCCCGGAACCATAGCCGGACTCACCAGCGTGTCGCTTGTCTACTTTGTGATGAGCGCTCTGGTCAAGTGGCAGGGGCGCAAACTGCTCGACAGGCTCTTTCCGCCGGTGGTGATAGGCCCCGTCATCATCCTCATCGGTCTATCGCTCTCGGGCAGTGCCGTCAACATGGCCAAAGACCACTGGCTGCTCGCCTTCGTATCGCTTATCACCGCCATACTGGTGCTCACGCTCTGCCGCGGACTGATGAAGCTGGTGCCCATACTCTCGGGCGTGGCAGTGGGATATATCGTGGCGGTGTGCATGGGCGAGGTCGACTTCACGGGCGTGGTCAATGCCTCATGGATAGCCATGCCGGTGGCCTTTGACGCCATCACCCACTTCAGCTGGAGCCCCTTCCTCTACATGATGCCCGTAGCCATAGCGCCGGTGATAGAGCATATCGGCGACGTCTATGTGGTGAGCGCCGTGGCAGACAAGGATTTCGTCAAAGACCCTGGTCTCCACCGCACCATGCTTGGCGACGGTCTCGCCTGTCTGTGCTCCGCGTTTCTTGGAGGTCCTCCCGAGACCACCTATTCGGAAGTGACAGGAGCCATGTCTATCACCAAGGTGACCAGCCCGGCCGTGATACGCATCTCTGCCCTTACCGCCATCTGCTTCTCTGTCGTGGGCAAGCTCAGCGCGCTGCTCCAGTCTATCCCCCAGGCCGTGCTGGGCGGCATCATGCTGTTGCTCTTCGGCACCATAGCCAGCGTGGGCGTGCAGAACCTGATGCAGCACCGCGTGGACATGAACGACACGCGCAACGTGATAATCATCTCCGTGATGCTCACTATGGGTCTCGGCGGCGCCGTGCTCTCCGGAGGCTCGTTTGCCATCTCGGGCATAGGTCTGTCGGCGGTCATCGGCGTGGTACTCAATCTGGTACTGCCCAAGACCAAGGCAGAGGAAAAGTAGACCATCCTGGCACAGACCATGACGGCCCACACCCCCTCATACACCCACCCCACCACCGCAGCGGCAAAGACTGCGGTGATGGCGGGCAGGTAGGCTAATCCTAACAATTAAAGTATATCCATCCATTAACGTTTAACTAAAAACAATGAGTACACTGACTATTGCAATCATCATCGTTTTTGTGTTCGGCTATCTGCTTATCGCGCTCGAGAGCCTGACACGTGTCAACAAGGCAGCCATAGCGCTGCTTATGTTTGTGGCGTGCTGGACGCTGTTCATGATAGACCCTGCAGCCTACATCAACGGATGCGGCCCCGACATCGCCAACCAGGTGAGCGCCGTCATCGAGCACCATCTGGGCAGCACCTCTACCACCCTGTTCTTCCTCATGGGAGCGATGACCATCGTCGAGGTGGTCGACCAGAACGGTGGCTTCAACTGGGTGCGCGGCGTGATGCAGACCCGCAGCAAGAGAGCGCTGCTATGGCGCATCAGCATCGCCACATTCTTCCTATCAGCCATACTGGACAACCTCACCACCAGCATCGTCATGGTGATGATACTGCGCAAGCTGGTCGAAGACCGCCCCACGCGCATCATCTACGCCTCGATGGTCATCATAGCCGCCAACTCGGGCGGCGCGTTCTCGCCCATAGGCGACGTGACCACCATCATGCTCTGGAACAAGGGCGTGGTGACAGCCCTCGGCGTAATCGGCGAACTGCTCATCCCCTCGCTCATCTCGATGGTGGTACCCGCCTTTATCCTGCAGTTTACCCTCAAGGGCACGCTGGCCGAGGCTGACGACAGCACCAAGACCGAGACCGCAGAGCTCGACTTCACCGAGTCGCAGCGCCGCATCGTGTTCTATGTGGGCGTAGGCGGACTCATCTTCGTGCCCATCTTCAAGGCCATCACCCATCTGCCTCCCTTTGTGGGCATCCTGCTCGTACTGGGCACCCTGTGGACCGTCACCGAGGTCTTCTACCGCCATCTGCGCCAGCAGAGCGACCGCTCGAGCATGCAGAAGCGTGTGGCTACGCTGCTCTCGCGCATCGACCTCTCTACCATACTCTTCTTCCTGGGCATCCTCATGGCTGTGGCTTGTCTCGAGCAGACCGGCGTGCTGGTAGCCTTGGGCGGGACGCTCAACGACGTATTCCAGGGCAACCACTATCTCGTCACCGGCGTGATAGGCGTGCTGTCGAGCATCGTCGACAATGTGCCCCTCGTAGCAGGATGTATGGGCATGTATCCCGTGGCACCCACAGGCGACATGGCAGTCGACGGCATCTTCTGGCAGCTGCTCGCCTACTGTGCCGGAGTGGGCGGCTCGATGCTCATCATCGGTTCGGCAGCAGGCGTAGTGGTCATGGGCCTCGAGCGCATCTCCTTCGGATGGTACATGCGCCGCATCACATGGATAGCCTTTGTGGGCTATATCGCCGGCATCATGGCCTATGCCCTCATCCGCACCTTCATCATGCCCGTGGCGCTCTAAGCCATCGGGGCTGCAACCCATACTACGGCAGCGCCTGTCAGCGCCGCCCTCATGACCCCAGCCGGGGCATCCTCGACCAAGCAGGATGCCCCGGCTGTCTGTTTGGCAGATTTGGCTGGCAGTGGCGTGGGCTGGGAGGGCATCGACAGCGGCATCGCCATCAGGAATATCGGCGCCGGAGCCGACTCTGGCGGCGAGGAGGTCATCTGGGCTGGCTCGTATCAATAGGCACGAGCCCACGTATCATACGTTACGAGCTCACGTGCCTTATGTCACGAGCCTTCGTATCATACGTTACGAACCACGAGAGCCAATCGCGGCGGGCGCAAAGCAGCTCACTGTGAGCGCAATGGCGAATGGAGAAGAAAGTCAACACGATTGGTTCTTCCGGGGAGGCAGACCGTCTGCGCGTCGGGGCGCCCCGTGATAGCCGATAGGCTGTCATGAAAGACGGGAAGACGCACTCGCCACAGCCATCATCGGCGACGGGAAGAATAGCGGGGATGAAACGTACGGGGAGAGCAGCCGGGGGGAAAGCCTGGGGCTAAAAAAAATCCAGGGGAACGGCTCTTCCCCTGGATATCTCTCGTAGCGGTATGCCCGAGAGCAATGGTATGGCGTCTATGCGTTGACTTTGGCAAGATACTGGTCCATGAGCCACTGCTTCTGTTCAGGGATAGTCATGTGGCTATTGTCGAGCAGTATGGCATCGGCTGCCTGGCGAAGCGGAGACACCTCACGGTGGGAGTCGATGTAGTCGCGCTCCTGCACATTCTTAAGGATATCGTCGTAGTCGGCCTCCATACCCTTGGCCTTGAGCTCGTCGTAACGACGCTGGGCACGCACCTCTGCCGAGGCGGTAACAAAAATCTTGAGCTCGGCATCGGGGAAGACGGTGGTGCCTATGTCGCGGCCGTCCATCACGATGCCCTTGTCGCGGCCCATAGCCTGCTGCTGCTCGACCATGGCTGAGCGCACAAAGGCGAGCGTGGCCACGGGGCTCACATGCGAACTCACCTCGATCGAACGTATCTCGCGCTCTACCAGAGAGCCATTGAGATAGGTGTCGGGGCGGCCTGTCTCGGCGTTGAACTTGAAGGTAATCTGTATCTGCGGCATCAGCTGCTGCAGGCGCTCGCTGTCTATGCTGCCGTCGGCACCGAAGAGTCCCGCGCGAAGGGCATAGAGGGTCACGGCACGATACATGGCGCCCGTATCGACATAGACATAACCTATCTCGCGAGCCAGGTCTTTGGCCATGGTACTCTTGCCACACGACGAGTGGCCGTCGATGGCTATCACAATTTTCTTCATATATATAATATTATAATGTATAAGCTGCATTGATGACGAGCGACGAGCTCGACACATGATACTTGCCATAGGCGACGCCTATCTTGAACCGCTCGAGCGACAGCCCGGCGCCCAAGGACAGTCCGGCGCCGTGGCTGCTCTCTTCGTCGTCGCCGCTCACTATCTTCATCTCGTTGGCACGGCGCATATTGTATCCAGCTGCCACGTAGATGTTGTCGGAGAGCAACACGTCGACGCCCAAGACCCAGTGGTAGATGAACTTGTAATCCCAATGGTTCATGTCGACCATCGTAGCAGAGATGCGAAAAGGCGTATGCTCGATGCGCTTGCTGGCTCCGAGCTGCACATCGATGGGCATCGACTCATAGTCGTCGTTGTAGGCTTTGAGCTGGCCTCCCAGGTTCTTGGCGACCAGCGACAGCGACCACTCCCGGTCGGCGTCGTAGTAGTTGAGACCCAGGTCAAATCCAGCCGCAATGGAGTTGTAGTCGCCGATATACGACGTCACCATGCGGGCGGTGATGCCTCCCGCCAGGCGGTCGGTAAGCAGATAGGCAAAGGTGGCGGAGAGGGCAAGGTCCTTGGCGGAGAACTCGCCAGTCTGCACGTTGCTCGCATCAGTGCGCCGCATCGTGCCATAGTTGATGTACTGCGCCCCGAAACCCAGTGACGCGCGGTCTGCCAATACCAAGGAGTAAGATGCACTGAGCATATTGGCACCCGACATGTAGTTCATATAGTTGAAACCGATGGTCTTGTCGCTCACCGATGAAAGCAGGGCGGGATTGTGGAAGGCAAGAGAGGCATCGTCGTCGGTCAGCGTGATGTTGTCGCCACCCAACGCCGCAGCATGCGCACTCACCGGCAGTCGCAGAAAGTTGTATGCTGTCTGGCTCTCCTGTGCCCGGCATGACAGAGCTAACAGTAAAAGCAGGAGAGTAAATGTACTTTTTTTCATCTATTTACCTGATTATTTCGCAAAGTTACGAGTTTTTTCAAAAAACTGAGTTAAATTTGCATATGAATTAATGCAGACGACACAAAATAATTGCCGACAATGGACAAAGCATCTCATACCAACTCTGGCGACATCGACAGCAAGCGCCTTCCGAGCTTCCTGCTGGGTGTGGTGCTTGCCCTGTCCATCCTCTACGTCGCCCTCGAGTATACCTCTATATCCCAGCCCTACCCGACCGACGACTCGCTCGACGAGATGGTGCAGGACATAGACATGCAGACTCCCGCCACCCAGCCAGACATGATGGCTGCCACCCAGCCCGACAAGCCGGTGACCACACAGGTCAAGGCGGTAGACAAGGAGGTGGACTCGCAGACCGACGAGGCCACAGACAACAGCGCCGAGGGGCCCACCTTAGTGACAGGCGGCGACGAGGCTCTCACGGACAAGGCCCATGTGAGCGAGGCCATACCCCAGACTCCTGCCGACGACAAGCCCATCCACTTCAGGGTGGTCGAGCAGATTCCACAGTTTGAGGGCGGCATGGAGGCGTTCACCAAATGGCTCACGCAGAACCTCTGCTATCCCGCCGAAGCCCAGCGGGGCGGCATACAGGGCAAGGTGGTGGTGTCGTTTATCATCAACCGCGACGGCAGCATATCCTCGCCCAAGATAGAGCAGTCGGTACATCCGCTGCTGGACCGCGAGGCGATGCGCGTGGTCAAGATAATGCCCCGGTGGAAGCCCGGCAAGGAGAACGACAAGCCCTGCCGCACGCTATTCGCCATCCCCATAGTGTTTCAGTTGTAGAATCCCTAAAACAAGATAATTATGATGACAGCCGACGAAATTCTTGCCAAGTTCAATGAATTCCTTGAGCATCTGCCTTATGACAGAAAACCGTTTAGTCTTTATGAACCCGTCAAGTATGTACTCTCTCTGGGTGGCAAACGCATCCGCCCCACGCTCATGCTGCTGGCGTACAATCTCTACAAGGACGACCCAGAGTCTATCCTTATGCCCGCCTGCGCCCTGGAGACCTACCACAACTATACACTGCTCCACGACGACCTGATGGACAATGCCGACCTGCGCCGCGGTCACATGACCGTACACCGCCGTTGGGACGCCAACACCGCCATACTCAGCGGCGACTCCATGCTGGTGCTCGCCTATCAGCGCATGGCCCAGTGCCGTCGCGACAAACTGGCCGACGTGCTCAACCTCTTCACCGAGACGGCTCTGGAGATAGGCGAAGGTCAGCAGTATGACATGGAGTTCGAGCAACGCAATGATGTGACAGAGGCAGAGTACATCGAAATGATACGCCTGAAGACCAGCGTGCTGCTGGCGTGCGCTCTGAAGATTGGCGCGCTGCTTGCCGACGCTCCCGAGGCCGACTGCGACAACCTCTACCGCTTCGGCGAAAAGATAGGACTGGCCTTCCAGCTGCAGGACGATTTCCTCGATGTCTATGGCGATACCAAGGTGTTTGGCAAGGCTATCGGCGGCGACATCCTCGCCGACAAGAAGACCTTCATGCTCATCAATGCTCTCGCCCATGCCAACGACAGCCAGCGCAAGGAACTCGAGCAGTGGCTCGCCATCAATGACAGGCCGAAGGAGAAGATTGAGGCGGTGACCCGGCTGTACAACGAGATAGGCATCGATAGAATGGCTACCGAGAAGATAGCCTTCTACTTCACGGAGAGTCATCGCTATCTCGAGGCAGTAAACGTAGACGAGTCGCGCAAGATAGAACTGAGACGCTATGCCGAACGAATGATGAAACGCCAGTACTGATGACAACATTCATAGACACACATACGCATCTCGACGGCGAAGAGTTTGCCACCGACAGGCCCGAGGTCATCGCCCGGGCCAAGGCGGCAGGCGTAGGCAGCGTCTTCATTCCCGCCATCGACGTGAAGAGCGTCGCCACGGTGCTCGATGTCTGCCATCAATACCCCGGCTACGCCTATCCCATGATAGGTCTGCATCCCGAAGAGGTGCGCGAAGACTGGGCTAAGCAGCTCGACACGATGCAGACGATGCTCGACGCCGACCGCAACGGCAAGCAGGAGTTTATAGCCATCGGCGAAGTGGGCCTCGACTACTACTGGTCGCGCGAATATGAATGCGAGCAGTTGCTTGCCTTTGAGCGGCAGGTGCAATGGGCAATAGAGTATCGGCTGCCACTGATGATACACTGCCGCAAGGGGCAGAACGAGATGGTAAAGCTACTGCGCAAGTATGAGCAGGAACTGGTGGGCGGCGTATTCCACTGCTTTACCGGCAACCAGAACGAAGCCCAGGAGCTCCTCGGCTTCGAGCGGTTCAGCCTGGGTATTGGCGGAGTGCTCACCTTCAAGAGCAGCCATCTCCGCGATGACCTCCCCGCCGTCGTGCCGCTCAGCCGCATCGTCCTCGAGACCGACAGCCCCTATATGGCGCCCGTCCCCCATCGCGGAAAGCGCAACGAGAGTGCCTATGTGGCCGACGTGATGCGCTGCCTGGCCGCCAGCTACGGCGTGAGCGACGACGAGGTGGCCCAGCAGACCAACAGGAATGTAGAACGTATCTTCGGAATAAAATAGGGTAAATATAAAAAAACTCAAGACAAAAGCCACGATTACCAAAGTTTTTTCGTACTTTTGCACGAGCTAAGAGGAGAGATGCTCGAGTGGCTTAAGAGGCACGCCTGGAAAGCGTGTATACGCCAAAAGCGTATCGGGGGTTCGAATCCCCCTCTCTCCGCCAAAGAGTCCTGTAAGTCGAAAGACTTGCAGGACTCTTTTATTATAATCCTGCCGTGCCCTTCAAAAATTACATGTACGACCAATAGTGTAGTTTTATACATTTTCTATATCATTTCATAAAAACCATCTGCAACGATTTGCTTATGGCATATACATAGCCTAATTTCGTATAAAAAAGCAATGAAGAAAGTATTAGAAGTTAGTTTTGGCCGGTATGATGGCGTAAACATAATTTGTGTTTACTATCAGACTCTTGCCAACACACGTAAAGAAATTCTGCTTCTGCTTGTTAAAGGCTTCCACAAAGTAGTGCAACTGGAACGTCATCGTCACCGACTCTCAGTTGAAGAGATGCACGTCACAGGAGTTGCCAGAAACTTCTGTATAGGCAATGTCGTCCGTTGGCACCATAGTTAGATTCAGTACAGCATAACTCATTGGAAATCTTGCATTATTCAGAGGGTTGAGACGATGGCGGTGCAAACGTTTGCATAACTTTTTCCCCATATTTTCCATCTTCCCTAATATAGCGTAATGCAAAAATACATATATTTGCAGTCGAAAAAAAACAAAGAACGAGGATTGTCTTGGTTCAGCATAATGTGCAGGACCTGCTCTACTAACTAAAAACGTAGCATATCTATTAATAACGCGATAATTCTGAAAAGATGAAAAAATTAACTAAAAGCCTATTTGTCCTTATGTTGATGCTTGGGACAATATTGGAGATGAAGGCAGCAGATGTATATCTGCTTACAGCCGAAACAATCAACGGTATCGTTGGTAATTATGAAGTGCCAAGCAACCATCAGTTTGCTCAGAACACTTCAGGCAGCAATGTGTATTCCCTTAAAATCACTTCCATGCCCGAAAAGGAATTCTGGTTCCGTATCGGAGTGTCAGGACAGGATGGAAATAAACAGATACAGCCTAAAGGCGATGGTGATCAGCTGACGATAAACGAGGAAGGAACACAAAATCCCACCTCTTATTCTATAGAAAACGGCTGTTATGGAAGCAGCAATGCCTGGAAAGTAAGCTATACGGCGGACGAATATGAATATCTCACGGTTAATGTGGACATAACAGAAGGCACGACGCGCCGCGTATGGATAGAAGGAAAGAAAACTTCCACAGGAGGAAGCGGTGGGCCTGTTGTAGGGCCTGCAACAGATGTCGAACCGGGTTACTATCTCGTGGGCAATTTCTTCTCGCAATATAATATAGGTGGAGAATATAATCCGGGAGGCGACGGCGCAACGATAAACTATACAAACCATGTGTATTTCAAATTCGAACAGCAAAGAGACAAGAGCTATGCGTTCAGCATCCCGGCATGCCTCACGGCACATGCACAGATTCTTGCTGTTGACGAGTATGACAAAAAGATGGTTTACGGACCGGGCGAGGTATTCAACCTGCATGGTGCAAAGGATAATACCAGCGCATGGCCGTCAACAAACGAAGCTGTGGGAACTATTTGTGGAACAACAGGGGCAAAGCCACTTGTCGGTTCTGAGACAATGGCAGAGGACAACAACTACTGGAATCTCGTGACCCGCAATGACGGAGAGACAGACGACGATGGCATGTATACCTTCAGCTTTACGCTTGACAAAGACGGAACCCCCTCCGACTGGCAGGGGAAGCATGATGCCAATACACGTGTGACTTATTTTATTGACAACAAGGAAGGGGCTACGGCGCAGCCGCTCTATGCTCGTACAGGTGGCGAGGGATCATCCAGCGACATTATGGAAACTCCGCTCTATTTTGATGGTTCCAACAGCTATTGGGCAATCGGTTATATTGTGAATGGCCTATCCACTTCAGAGATACTTACTCAGGCAAGAAAGGCAACGCCGGATATTCATGCCACAAAGAGCGTAAACAACAATTCCGGAACTCACGATAAACTATTCTTCCTCGGCAACGGAGGTGTTGACTACAATAATTCTTCTGAAAAGTATCGTGACAAGGTATGGGCTAACCAGAAACCTTTCACCCTTAATCTGCACGGTATAAAGAGAATACAGTATAATCCTAACCAAGGAGACAACGATTTGTCAATGCAAAACGGCAGTTATGGTCTGTCGGGCATTATACAGGTAATCAAGGGCACTGCTGCCGATGCTGACTTACTGATTAATACCATGTCTATGATAGGCGATGCCGTGGAAGAAACTTATGATGCAGAAACGGGCGAATGGCAGTATACTTCTAACGCAGGAGACATGAAGTATGATGACAACGAGCATTGCTTCTCGCTGACGATATCTACTGTAGACGCAAAATACGCCAAATCGCATTTCAGGTTTGTTGCCAACCATAACGCACGCATGAACTGGGGCGAGACGGACAGCAATATTTCAAGCAATAAAGGATTCGCAAGACCCACTTATGATAATGCCGCTGATGCAGACAATCACTCTTGTATGGCTGGCGATCCGAACGACGTGCAGTTCCGTACAACGGCGAGAGAGAAAGAGGAGGGCTTCGGAAGCACAACTCCTAATCAGAAGGATATCCTCTGGAACCGTCCCGCAGGAATATGGACGATAAGGTTCTACCCAGAGCTCGACAAGGATGGTAAAGACATCTCTCGCTATACCATATCAGAAACAAAAGTCATCAAGATGCCTTTCACCTATTGTGTAGGGAAGTTTATCCGTACATACAGCAACAATGTGGCAATGGCACCTGTCGGCGACAACGTGAAAGTGTATGAGGCATATAGCTACGGAAAACCTGGGAATGCAAAAGACCCACAATCACAGGGTACGGTTTATCTTCGTCAGCTCAAGTATATTCCGGCAAATATGGGAGTGGTACTCGTAGGGGAAGTGCCTAAGGGAGAATCATTCTCAGACTATGCCACACTGAATTTCTCTTTGATGGAAGCACCGGCTGAAATGCCGTTAGAAGGTGATAATTACACGGCAGTGTGGACAAAGGCAGACGAGTATGCCGGTCAAGAATGGAACAACTATCTCAAGCCGACAGTTATGGCTATCGACAATCTCGGAAATGCTGATACCGATGCTGATGGAAAAATACTCCATCGCTTCTTCGGTCTTGCAAACTTCCATTCCACTAACTATTACGAGCAACATCAGACCGGAGACGACTATATCGGTTTCTTCCGCCTTACGCAGAATGGTAGAAGCGATGCCAACAAGGCTTACCTGAGTATTCCGGCAAATACTGTTGTAGACGGTGGAGTAGGAGCGAAGTTCGGGTATATCGATTTTAACGGACAGTTTCTCGGAAATGAGACGGACCTGAACAATCAGTCGCTTGCCAAGATGGCTATTGTCTTCGATGACGAAGATAATGGCGGAAGCACTACTTCTATAACAGAAGTCAAGCCGAATAGTACAGACGGCAACGCATCGTTCTATACCCTTCAGGGAGTAAAGGTGTCACGTCCTGTCAAAGGAGTGTATATTCATAATGGAAAGAAATTTATCAAATAAGAAACCAAGGAAATATGAAAAGTTATATTAAGCCGGAAGTCAATGTGTATAAAGTTAGAATCGAGTCTCTTCTTTGTGGAAGCGAAGGTGGACAAATAGGATGTGGGTTTGCCCCAAAACGTGACTCTTCTCTCTTTGATGAGGAAAATGGTGACGGACATACTGGTCGCGGCGATTTTTGGAATGACTAAGACTTTGAAGATTGAATGAAATATTCTGAATAAATGTAGTTTTAGTTGCGTTAAGCAATCCGGTTAGTAGTGAGACAATCTGTAAGTAGCTTTAGTGGATATTATCCCTAAAAGCTCTTGCAGAATGTCTCTTTTTCGTTAGAAAAAGTGTGTATTTGGTTGATTATTTGTTAGAGAAAGTGTATAGTTTACCCCAATTCTGGATTATTGCTGTCCGCTAAAACTTTTTTTTGAGCATATAAAAACTAGGGATGGATTCCTCGCTTGGAATTCAGCCCTTTTAGTTACCTTTGTT
>UMBZ01000509.1_pt1 | contig 11868 bp, 5 predicted proteins | sample 1964091 | NCBI WGS metagenome assembly UMBZ01 (sample SAMEA4835954, study PRJEB28245) | human gut metagenome | biome: gut microbiome; material: fecal sample | place: Denmark | collected 2008
CTATGTGGGGTATGATTCTCGGTAAGAGTGGTAAGATTCCTGGAGAGATTGATCCAGAACTCGTAGAGCTTGCTAAGAAGCAGGGTCGTGAGTTTACAGATGTTGATGCTCATACATTGCTTACTAATGCACTCGACGACTTCAAGAAGGAAATGGATGAGAACGGTTGGGATTACGGTCAGGACGATGAGGAGCTCTTCGAGCTCGCTATGCACCCAGAGCAGTATCGCAATTACAAGAGCGGTCAGGCTAAGAAGAACTTCCTGGCTGACCTCCAGAAGGCAAAGGATGCCAAGCTCGGCAGCACCTTGACACCAGCTCAGCTCGCAGAATTCAAGCACGCCAAGGCTGATGCTATCGTAGCACCAGTTGCAGGTCAGATTTTCTGGGAGTTCCAGGGCGAAGGCGAGTGCCAGCCAGCTGTAGAGCCATTCATCGGTAAGGAGTATAAGGAAGGTGATGCCTTCTGCTACATCCTCGCTCCATGGGGTGAGTTTGAGACCGTTCCTGCTGCATTGGGTGGCAAGCTCGTAGAAATCAATGCTAAGCAGGGCAGCAAGATCCGCAAGGGTGATGTCATCGCTTACATTGAGCGCAACGCTGAGTAAACATTAAATTTATGAATTATCAAGCAATTATTGATAAGTATTATCCTGAGGATAATGAGCTTCGTCATATCCTCATTACACATAGTCAATCTGTAGCGCAAAAAGCGCTACAGATTGTTTCGTCTCATCCTGAATTGCGTTTGGATGCCCAGTTTATCGAGGAAGCAGCGATGCTTCACGATATAGGAATCTTCATGACCGATGCTCCCGGCATCATGTGTTTTGGCTCGCAGCCATATATCTGTCATGGTAGATTGGGTGCCGAACTCTTGCGCAAGGAAGGTTATGAGCGGCATGCTCGGGTATGTGAGCGCCATACAGGTGCCGGCATCACAAAAGAGCAGATCGAGAAGCAGCAACTGCCTCTGCCTCACCAGGATTTTCTGCCTGAAACCATGGAGGAGAAGGTAATCTGCTATGCTGACAAATTCTTCAGCAAGACTCATCTCGACAAAGAAAAGAGTATAGAAAAGGCAGAGAAAAGTCTCGCTAAGTTTGGCGAGGAAGGAGTAAAGCGCTTCCAGGAATGGGAGCGGATGTTTGAAATAGGATAGAAGTTCAGTTGGGTAACTTCTTAACAATAATTTCTGAATGAGAAAACAATCAACTATAGCTGCACTGATGTTTGCTGCCATCTCATGCATGATGGTGGCAAACCCGGGTATGCCTTCTAAAAAGAAAGACAAGAAGGCTCAGGTGGATTCTACTGCCGTGGCTGTGGGCGACTCCGTCTTTGTCGATTCGCTCGGCAATGAAATCATCAGTACGGAGGCCGATACCACCCAGATGGACTCGCTGCAGAAGGCTATATGGAAACATAATAAGGTAGTGGATGACAGTATCCATCAGGATAGTATCAACCGTAAGAAGTCGGGTGGTATTGATGCGCCGGTCAGTTATCAGGCAGACGACTCGCTGGTCTATGATGCTCATAACAAGGTTGCGCATCTCTTTGGTAATTCGAATGTGAAGTACCAGAACATGGATCTTTCTTCTGATCGTATATCCATGGATCTCGACAAGAGCAATGTGAAGGCAATGGGTACTCCCGATTCTTCTACTAAGGAAGGTGTCAAGGGAAAGCCAATCTTCAAGATAGGAGGTGATACCTATGATACCGACACGATTAAGTTTAATTTCAAGAGCAAGAAGGCTCTTATTAATAATGTATATACAGCGCAGGAAGATGGTTTCTTGCGAGGTATGAAATCGAAGCGAGATTCTTCTGGTACGGTTTATCTGAAACATGCCACCTATACCACCTGTGATGATCCGCATCCGGATTTCTATATCTCACTCTCACGTGCCAAGATGCGACCGAATAAGGATGTGGTCTTCGGACCTGCTCATCTCGTGGTGTGCGATGTGCCGGTTCCTATAGCCATACCATACGGTTTCTTCCCGTTCTCCAAGAGCTACAGCAGCGGTTTCATCATGCCGACATACGGTGATGAGAGTGCGCGCGGATTCTATCTCAGGGATGGTGGTTATTATTTTGCCATGAGTGACAAGTGGGACTTGAAGCTCCTCGGAGAAATCTATACTAAGGGATCTTGGGGACTTTCGGCGGCAAGCAACTATCGCAAGCGATATAAGTATTCCGGTTCCTTCTTCTTCAGTTACCAGGATACGAAGAATGGAGACAAGGGAATGCCTGATTTCACAGAGCAGGAGAGCTTCAAGTTGCAGTGGAGTCATAGACAAGACTCAAAGGCTAATCCGTTCAGTTCGTTGTCGGCAAGTGTCAACTTTGCCACATCCAGCTATGAGCGGAATAATCTGAGTTCACTCTATAATCCTCAGACGATGACGCAGAGTACTCGAACCTCTTCCGTCAACTGGAGTACAACATTCTCCAGCATCGGTATGTCGCTCAGTTCTACTGCCAATCTTTCGCAGAACATGCGTGACTCTTCGATAGCGATGACCTTGCCAGACCTCAATATCTCTATCTCCCGATTCTATCCGTTCAGAAGAAAGAAGATGGTGGGTGATGAGAAGTGGTATGAGAAAATCTCCATGAGCTATACTGGTCATATCTCCAACAGTATCAATACCAAGGAGGATAAGCTGATGCACAGTTCGCTTATCAAGGACTGGCGCAACGGATGGCAACATCAGATACCAGTGAGTGCATCGTTCACTCTCTTCAAATATCTCAATGTGAATCCTTCGTTCAACTTCACCGACCGTATGTATACCAATAAGGTGGAGAAATCATGGGATAGCGAAAAGCAGGTTGAGAAGAGTGATACCATATATGGTTTCAACAATGTTTATAACTGGAACATGAGTGTAGGTCTCTCTACCAAGCTGTATGGATTCTGGATTCCTAACCGTAAGCTCTTCGGCAATAGGATTGACAGAATTCGCCACGTGCTCACTCCGACAGTCAATTTCAGCTATGCACCAGACTTCGGTGCTAGCCGGTATGGATTCTGGGATACTTATCAGAAGACCGATGCTGACGGTAACGTATCGCTCGTCAGTTATTCACCATACCAGAATGCACTTTACGGTGTTCCAGGTAAGGGCAAGAGTGGTAACATTTCATTCACTCTGGGTAATAACCTGGAGATGAAATGGAGAGATAAGAACGACAGTCTCAAGAAGGTGAGTCTCATTGACGCGTTCGATATCAATATGAGTTACAACACCGCAGCCAAGGTTCGCCCTTGGAGCGATATGAATATCAACCTCCGTCTCAAGTGGTGGAAGAACTACACATTCAATATGAATGCCGTCTTTGCAACATACGCTTACGAACTGGATGATCAGGGTAATGTGTTTGTTGGCAACCACACAGAGTGGGGCAAGGGGCGATTCGGACGATTCCAGGGAATGTCTCAGAACTTCTCATTCACGCTGAATCCGGAAAAGTTGAAGAAACTCTTCGGTGGTGGCGATGATGATGACGATAAGGACAAGAACAGGAAGAGCGATGATGACGATGAAGGAATGGATACCGACATCGAGAGTAATGTGGATGATAATATCGAGAAAGGTAAAACGGCTGCCAAGAAGAGTGGCGGTGGTAAAGCAAAGACCGACAGTGACGGTTATATGGCATTCAAGATGCCTTGGTCTTTGACCTTCGGATATGGTGTTACCATGCGTGAGGATACTCGACGAGAGAAATTCAACGAGAAGACCATGCGCTATCCTTACAAGTTTACACAGACTCTTAACATGAGTGGTAATGTTCGCTTGAGTGATGGATGGAACATCAGTTTCTCTTCCGGTTACGACTTCGAGAATTCCAAGATTAGTATGACTACAGCCAGTCTGGCTCGAGATCTCCACTGCTTCAACATGAGTTGTTCAGTAGTACTTGCGCCATATACCAGTTATAACTTCACCTTCCGATGCAATGCAGCTACATTGACGGATGCGCTGAAGTATGATAAGCGTAGTGGCTATTCTAATGCAGTAAAGTGGTATTAGTCTGAAAATAGAAATCAAATAAAAATCAAACGAGGATAACAGGTATTTGAAAAAAATGCCGGTTATTCTCGTTTTTTTATGATATATCTTTGTTATTTCAGATATTAATCGTAAATTTGTACCGGATATGGAAAATCATATTTTGGATAATTCCCAAAATAGCAATTGAAAATAATAATTGAAAATTTAAATTTATATACATCATGAACAAGAAAACCGTAACTATCTTTACCTTGGCTATGCTGGGAGCACTTCAGGCTTCAGCACAGCAGAAGACTTCATTGTCTTACTGGTTTGACACGCCTGTCACCTTGAAGGGACAGCAAATCTGGTATGGAGACCATCCTGAGAAGTGGACTCACAAGAAGCCTATCTCGGCTGGTGATACCGCCCGCAATCCGGATCCTGATTGGGAGTCAAAGTCATTGCCTATCGGTAATGGAAGTATCGGTGCCAATATCCTGGGTTCCGTGGAGGCTGAGCGCATCACGCTGAATGAGAAGACGCTCTGGCGTGGCGGTCCGAGCACCAAGAAGGGCGCTGCCTATTATTGGAATGTGAACAAGAATTCTGCCCATGTGATGCAGGAAATCAGAGATGCCTTCGCTGCCAACGATTGGGAAAAGGCATCCCAACTCACCCGCAAGAACTTCAACAGTCCGGTGCCATACGAGTCTTATGCAGAAGATCCATTCCGTTTCGGTAGCTTTACCACGATGGGTGAGGCGTATATCGAGACTGGATTGAGCACTGTGGGTATGTCCAAATATCGCCGTGCCTTGTCGCTCGATTCGGCATTGGCTACCGTTTCTTTCGTCAAGGATGGTGTAAACTATGAGCGTGAGTATTTCATCTCTTATCCGGCAAATGTGATGGCCATCCGCTATAAGGCTTCCCGTCCGGGCAAGCAGAATCTCGTATTCTCTTATGCGCCTAACCCTGTATCTACAGGCAAGATGGTGGCTGATGGCAAGAACGGTCTGCTCTGGGATGCACGTCTCGATAACAACGATATGCAGTATGCTGTCCGCATCCGTGCCATCAACAAGGGTGGTAGCTTGTCGAACGAAGGTGGAAAGCTGACCGTGAAGGGTGCCGACGAGGTGGTATTCCTCATTTCTGCCGATACCGATTACAAGGCAAACAATAATCCGGATTACAATGATCCTAAAACCTATGTGGGCGTGGATCCGCTGGCTACTACTCTGGACTGGGTGAGCAAGGCAGAAGGCAAGGGCTATGCGCAGTTGCTGGAGGAGCATTATAAGGATTACAGCCGCCTGTTCAATCGTGTGAGCCTGAATCTGAATGATGCGGCTAATGCCAATGATATGCCTATCGATGAGCGCCTGGCTAACTACCGCAAGGGTGCCAAGGATTTCTATCTGGAGCAGCTCTACTATCAGTTTGGCCGCTATCTGCTCATCGCCTCTTCACGTCCTGGCAACATGCCTGCCAACCTGCAGGGTGTATGGCACAACAACGTGGATGGTCCTTGGCGTGTAGACTATCATAACAACATCAATCTGCAGATGAACTACTGGCCAGCATGTACCACCAACCTGAGCGAGTGTGAGCTTCCGCTCTTCGACTTCATCCAGACACAGGTGAAGCCGGGTGAGAAGACTGCCAAGTCATATTATGGTACCCGTGGCTGGACAACATCTGTATCCAGCAACATCTTCGGTTTCACCTCTCCATTATCCAGTGAGGATATGTCGTGGAACTTCTCTCCATTCGCCGGTCCATGGTTGGCTACCCATCTCTGGGATTATTACGACTATACCCGCGATAAGAAGTTCCTGAGCGAGACAGCATACGATATCATCAAGGGAAGTGCCAACTTCGCAACAGATTATCTGTGGCATCGCAAGGATGGTGTTTATACAGCGGCTCCTTCTACTTCTCCTGAGCACGGACCTATAGATGAGGGAGCAACCTTTGCTCATGCCGTGATTCGTGAGATTCTGCTTGATGCTGTAGAGGCTAGCAAGATTCTGGGCAGGGATGCCAAGGACCGCAAGCTGTGGGAAGATGCTCTGAAGCACATTGCTCCTTACCGGATTGGTCGCTATGGACAGTTGATGGAATGGTCGAAGGATATTGATGATCCTAAGGATGAGCATCGCCATGTGAACCATCTCTTCGGTCTGCATCCAGGCCGTACCATTTCACCTATCACTACTCCTGTGCTGGCGAAGGCTTCTAAGGTGGTATTGGAACATCGTGGTGATGGTGCTACCGGATGGTCTATGGGTTGGAAGTTGAACCAGTGGGCTCGTCTGCACGATGGCAACCATGCCTACAAGCTTTATGGCAATCTGTTGAAGAATGGTACATTGGATAACCTCTGGGATACGCATGCTCCATTCCAGATAGACGGTAACTTTGGCGGTACAGCGGGTATCACCGAAATGTTGATGCAGAGCCATATGGGCTTTATCCATCTCCTGCCAGCCCTGCCTGATGCATGGCAGAAGGGTTCCATCAAGGGGCTCCGTGCCAAGGGTAATTTCACGGTGGATATCTATTGGGACAACGGCCGCCTTACCAAGGCTGTTATCCTCTCCGGTTCCGGTGAACCTTGCCAGGTAAGATATGGAGATAAGGTGAAGAAGATGAAGACCCAGAAGGGCAAGACCTATGAGGTTAAGTTTTAATCAATAAAAAAGTGGTTGAAAAAACGGAAAGCACATCCGTTTTTTCAACCACTTTTTTATTGATTATTCCTTGAGATGCTTCAATCTTCTCTTAGCCTCTGGATGTCCTGGATAGAGGGTGAGAGCCTTTTGATAATTGGTGATGGCCGCTTCTTTCATTTCGGCTCTCTCACATTCCTTACCCATGATGACATATTCTGTGGCAAGGCGCTTGAGGAATTTCTCCTGTTTCTTTTTCTCTTCATCTTTCTGCTTGATTACTTCCCTCAGACGCTCGTTCTCGGCTTGCAGTTCATTCACCTTGTTGAGCTTCTTGCGGATGAAACGTTTGGCAAGAGGGTGCTCGATGTCGTAACGGCTATGGATGGCTAGGAAGAAGTTATCCAGAGCTGCTTGCATGTCTCCCTTGTCGTATGCCTTGACAGCATCATGATATTGTTTGTCTGCCTTACTTTGTGTAAGAGCCGTATGGATGGTGCTCTGGTCGTTGTAATGACGGGCAAACTGCTTGACTTCGTTGCGGACGAATATCTCGCTTTGGCGAATAGGTTCCTGCAGGCTGATTCCTTCCAGACTGGTGCAACGTGATAAGGCTACGTAGGTCTGACCGCCAGCGAAAACACCGCCGGTAAAATCTATCTTTACCTGATTGAAGGTCAGTCCCTGACTCTTATGAACAGTAATCGCCCAGGCAAGTCGGATAGGGTATTGCTCATATCTTCCAATCTCCTCTTCCTCAATCTTCTTTTCCACCTCATTGAAATGGTATCGCATGTTGCTCCAGGCAGCAGGTTCAACCATCACATCCTTTCCCTCTTCTGTGCGTACATAAATTTTGGCATTCTCGTCTTCGTCAAAGCCGATGATGGTGCCCAGCGTACCGTTTACCCATTGGTGCTCGATGTCGTTCTTGATAAAGATAATCTGAGCACCCGTTTTCAGGTAAAGCTCGATAGGGGTTGGCAGACTGCTTTCTGGGAATTCTCCTTGTATACGTCCCCGGAAGAGGCAAGGTTCGCCAGGCAAAAGCTTGAGCTGACTGTCATTGATGTAATCTACTGTATCGCGACGGGTGGACAGGGTGATGGCAAGCTTGGAGTCGCCTTCATCCAATTGGGCGCCAACACGCTGGTTTAGCAACTGCAGGTCCTGCATTCTTGCCTGACTGGTCCGGATGTTGTCGAGGATGCCGATAAAGACAGGGTCGCTTTGGCGGTATACTTTTTTGAGTTCGATGCTGACCAGTTGGAACTGTTGGAAAATCTTGGCATCGAAGAAGAAACTGCTGCGGTAGAAAGGATTGAGCAGTTTGCGGTCGTCTTCTCTGACAACGGGTTCCAGCTGATAGATGTCGCCCACCAGCAGAAGCTGTTTCCCACCGAACGGTTCTCTCATGTTCCGGCAATATACTCGCAATACCTTGTCGATGAAATCGATGATGTCGGCACGTACCATACTGATCTCATCTATGATGATGAGCTCTACTTCACGGATAATCTTGATTTTCTCAGAATTATATTTCAGTGTGTTTCGGATATTGCGCACCGAATACATACTGTCGTTGGGCAGCAATGGGTGAAAAGGTAACTTGAAGAAACTGTGCAAGGTGCTTCCACCGGCATTGATAGCTGCGATGCCTGTAGGTGCCAGGACGATATGTTTTTTCTTGGTATTGGCAGCGATATAACGTAGAAAAGTAGATTTACCCGTCCCCGCCTTTCCGGTGAGGAAAAGCGAACGACGGGTAAACTGTATGATTTGGAGTGCATTCTGCAACTCCGCATTGTCGAGATCAATCATATTATTCTATTAGAGGTCATCGAAGTTGATAGGCTGTTCTGTAGGCTTAGCCTTCTTCTTCTCTTTCTTTTCTTCTGTAGCTGCAGGAGTGGTAGTTGGAGTGGTTGTCGTAGCCTCTCCATTCGTCTTCACTGTAGGAATTTCCTTTTTAATAGGGTTTCCGTTTTCATCAAGGATGATTTCTTCTGTGAAGGCAGTACTGTCCACCTGTGTTGTATCTACCTTTGGCTTAGGTGCATAGCTGGCACAGATATACATGTCTCTTGTGATGTCATCGTCCTTTGGCTTATCGAACTTGGCATGATATTCCTTGAATGCAGGATCTGCGAAGAGCGTCTGCAGGAAGTAACCGCAGATAGGCAATGCAGTTCTAGAACCCTGACCCAATGCTCCTGTACGGAAGTGGAGACATCGGTATTCGCCTCCTACCCATGCACCCACTACCAGCTTAGGGCTTACGCACATGAACCATGCGTCAGAATGGTTGTTGGTTGTACCGGTCTTACCACCAAATTCTGTATCTCTGTAATTGCCTACATAGCCCCAGAGACTCTGTGAGGTACCACCCGGTTCTCTCATACCGCCCTGCAGGAGCTGCTGCATCAGGAAGGCACTCTTGTATGGAATAACCTGTTCCTCAGTACTTGGTCCTTCATAAACCACCTTGCCGTCATGGTCAACAATCTTGGTCACCAATACAGGGTCGTGATGCTTACCGTTGTTAGAGATGGTGCTGTATGCGCAAGCCATCTCCAGCAGGTTGACATCGCTGGAACCCAAGGCGAGTGATGGAGTATCATCGAGCGGACTGTCGATACCCATCTTCTTGGCGGTTTCGATGATGCGCTTGATGCCCATTTCCTGACCCAGTCTTACGGCAATGGAGTTGATACTCTTGGCAAATGCATTCTTCAGTGGGATGCTATCGCCAGAGAATGAACCGTTAGCATTGCCAGGAGTCCAGGTTGTCATCTCGTGCTTCTTCTTATCGTATACCTGCATAGAGATATATTCATCGCGGCGCTTGTCGCAAGGAGTCAATCCCTGGTTCATGGCTTCGGTATATACGAAGAGTTTGAAGGTAGAACCAGGCTGTCGCTCGGCAGTTACCTTGTCATACTTCCAGTGGTCGAAGTCGATGTCGCCCACCCATGCCTTCACGGCTCCTGTCTGTGGCTCCATGGCTACGAAAGCGCTGTGCATGAAGGTAGTCATATACTTGATACTATCTTCAGAAGTCATGTTGATAGTGATGCTTCCCTTGTCGTAATCGAACACTTTGACAGGGTGAACCCACTCCTTATAATAATAGGTGACAGAATCTGGATTGTTTGGGAATTTGGCCAGCAGATTCTTATAGAAAGGCTGCTTTTCAGCAATGTCTTGGATAAAGTTTGGTATCACCTTGTGGTTCTCGTCCTGCCAAGGTTCTTCGCCCAGCCATTTTCCTTTACCAGCCTGAGTACGTCGGATGCTCCAGTGATTGTTGAAGTTCTGCTGTACCTGCTTCATCTGTTTACGGGCAGCATCCTCTGCATACTTCTGCATGCGGGTATCAATGGTAGTATAGATTTTCAGACCGCTGGAATAGAGATCGTAACCTTCTTCCTGACACCAGTCTTTCAGGTAATTGGCTACGGCTTCGCGGAAGTACTTAGCTTGTCCGTCATAGTTCTCCTCTACCTTGAAGTCGAGTTTGATAGGAAGCTCTTTCAGCTCTTCATACTCGGTACGAGACAGATCGCCATGAGTCAACATGTTATATAATACGGTGTTTCTGCGAACCAGACTGTTCTCAGGATTGGTGCGCGGATTATAATAGGTAGTAGCCTTGAGCATACCTACCAGAATGGCAGCCTGATCAGTAGTCAGGTCTTTTGGATTCGTATTGAAGTAGGTCTTGGCTGCAGTCTTGATACCGTATGAATTATTTCCGAAATCTACCGTGTTGGCATACATGGTGATGATTTCTTTCTTTGAGAAAGCTGTCTCCAGCTTCACGGCAATAATCCACTCCTTGCTCTTGATGATGAGCAGTCGGAGCAAAGGCACCTTGCCCAGCAATCCGGTAGAATACTGCGAGCGTACGCGGAACATGTTCTTAGCCAGCTGCTGTGTGATGGTAGACGCACCACGGGCATCATGATGCAGGAGGGCGTCTTTGGCAGCACCGAATACACCGATAGGGTCGATACCGATGTGCTTGTAGAAGCGCTCATCTTCCGTATCAATCAAAGCCTTGAAGAAGGCTGGATTCACCTCTTCATATTTTACAGGTGTACGGTTCTCGTTGAAGTATTTGCCAATCAGCTTGCCATCGGCACTATATATCTCTGATGCCTCTGAAGTCTGCGGATTCAGAATACCGGAGAAATAGCCTGGTGACTTACCGAAAAGCCACAAAAAGTTGATGTCTACTGCGCCCAGATAAATAATGAAGGCGATGATACAACTGACGAATGCGACAATGGTCTTGGTATACCAAGACCTACCTTGATACAAACTCTTGTACCAAGCCCAGAAAGCACATAGCTTATGCCATATTCCGGCAAAGACTGTTTTGATTTTATTCATATTAACTTATCTGTTTTTATCGGTGCAAAGATACAACTTTTATTCGAAATATCATCATTCATTCAGTTTTTTATTTGTTTTGGATATCCATTAGGGGGTATAAAATGTTTCAGGAAGTTTATCAAATGTTACATTCGGGTACAAATAAACGTTTTTTTACATTTTGAACGGAAAAAAAACTCAGAATTTGCTTGCGGAAATCAAAAATATTTGTACCTTTGCCCTCAGCAAAAAACAAGCATATATACAAAAACTTAATAAAAACATAATAATTATGGTAAGCAACAACATTCCACAAGTAAAGCTCGGTATTATTGCCGTTAGCCGTGACTGTTTTCCAATCGCGCTTTCTACTCAGCGCCGTGAGAACATCGTAAAAGAGTACAAGGGTGAGATTTTCAACTGTCAGACTACAGTTGAAAACGAGAAAGATATGCTCAAGGCTTTGGGCGAAGTTCAGGAGCAGGGCTGCAACGCCTTGGTTGTATTCCTCGGTAACTTCGGTCCAGAGACTCCTGAGACTTTGATTGCAAAGAACTTCGACGGTCCTGTTATGTTCGTAGCTGCTGCTGAAGGTGATGGCGACATGATCAATGGTCGTGGTGATGCATATTGCGGTATGCTCAACTGCTCTTACAACCTCGGTATGCGTCATTTGAAGGGTTACATCCCTGAGTACCCTGTTGGTACAGCAGAGGAAGTAGCTAAGATGATTGCAGACTTCGTACCAGTAGCTCGCGTCATCCTCGGTTTGAAGGGCTTGAAGATTATCACATTCGGTC
>UMBZ01013652.1_pt1 | contig 11777 bp, 6 predicted proteins | sample 1964091 | NCBI WGS metagenome assembly UMBZ01 (sample SAMEA4835954, study PRJEB28245) | human gut metagenome | biome: gut microbiome; material: fecal sample | place: Denmark | collected 2008
CGTTCAGATGTTCCACCAGCTGCCTGTCAGAGAATCCGGTGTATGCCTTCAGGACCATGAGGGCGATCTTCGCCGAATGACTGAATATGTTCCTGCGTCCCAGACGCTGTTCCGAAAGGTCCATGGTCTTTGCCATACGCTCAAACGGAAATACCGAATGAAGCCTGCCAAGCTCACTCTCATTAAAACTTTTGCGATATTTTTCCAGAATATCAAATTCTGTAAACCCCAAAGTAGGGTGAATTTCTGAAATATTTTGTATCTTAGCCATATCTTAGTCAGGGGATTTCCCCCGTTTTGGCTGCCAAACCTTATTTGCGGGGGAATACCTAAAGATACAAAAAAGCCAACTAATTCGCAACGTTTTGTGTATGAATTAGTTGGCTAATTTTATACCATTTACTGAATATCCCTAATTAACATAGAGTAAAGTACCTGCTATCCGTTGTGCCCCTGATTTTAACTTCAACCGAAGCTGACAGCCGTTGTTGGCATTCAGGGTAGTCGGAAGCATTACCACATAAGATAGTTTTCCGTCTACCGCCTTTTTCTTTTCGTCAGAAGAAGCAACTTTAACCCCGTCGGCCACTAGTTCAAAACCTTCCGCTTCCAAACCCTCGCCCCGCAAACAATTCAGGCTGATGCCTTTTAGCTGACTAACAATACTGGCTGATACCGTCATTTCAATAACCTTTCCCTCGTGGGCCGTCAGACTCCAAGTAGCCAACAAATCGGGACGATTCAACACCACGTCACAAGCAGCAATATCCTTAGAAAGTGCCAGCATACGACGAGAAAAATCCACTACATCCAATGGTTCCGGTTCCATAGGTTGCTGCCAATCTTGCTCTACCCAAGCCACTTCCCAAGCAGCTAAGTCGACTGATTTACCACTTTCGCGAGCATCAAAATAACGTTTCCAGCGTTCCAGATAGTAATCCTTCACCAATCCACTCCAGATCCGAGCCGAATAATCATCTACCGGAGGGCCCCACACCGTCACAATTCGCTTGGCATTGGTTTCATAACGTTTCTTCTGCACTGCATTATGTGCATGACTGGATGCAAAATTCACCCAGCGATTCAAGCGCAGATTTGGATGATGACGTAACATTATATCCATGCCTAACATTAGCGTTTCAAACCGTTTCCGTAAGAACTGCGCCTGCACCGTATCACCGAGCATGTATTCTTGGTCTATCTGTTTAATCAGGATTTCCGACTTACCTCCCAAATAATGAGCCATCATCTCGCATAGATCATTCCGGTAATAATCACTAGAAGACAAACTGTCGGCTGAAGCAACAAACTGTTCCAGTGCAGTAAAGTAATCTTCATTCATATTGATAGAACCATTCTTCACACGCCCTGGACGGAACTGCCAGTTAAATCGTGGATGGTCGGTAAACGTACCATACACCGATTTCAGCAGATGTTCCCAATACGCTTTTAGTAGAGCAGGCACTTGTCCGTAGCGGTTGCGGCTATAGTCATAGAGCCAGGAACGGACATCCATTTTCTCACGTCTCCAGCCGGCATCCGTAATCAGTTCATAAATCACCTCATTATTTTCTATACCTTCTGGCGCACATCCTTGCGCTACTAAATTTCCCCGGTTAGCTGACTGCAACGCATCCAGGTGACCGTTAGCATAAAAATCCAAAACGCCGGTCAATCCCGTCTTCCCTCCCATGTTCGGAATGACGCTATACACCCACTGCTTGTTGAAGAAGCCGCTGTAATATTCCCAGTTAACCTCCGAATGCCAGAAATGCTTGTTATAGTCTACAGCCAGATCGAGCAGCATCAGTTTCTGATCGGGTACGCGTGACACTAAGGCACCCAACGTTTCCACATCCCAAATGTGGCGCTGATAGCCGAACATCCAGCCTTGCATCACCCAAACGGCTTCTTTATTGGCTTTACGAATCGCCTGATACACCTCGTCACCATAGTTAGCGGCCATTTCATAACGAGCCGGATTGCCTTTTTCCGGGAACGGTATATCCATTTCATTGAAACTGTCCACCAGATAATAATCACATCGGCCGAATTCCTTTTCCCATTCATGGATAAATGCCTCCAAAATCTCAGAGAAGAGCGGTTCGGTAGGTGAAATCATCCAGTTGTGAAAAGCCCCACCCCAATGCGTTTCCACAATATTCAAGTTCGGATATAACCGCTTGAAAGCTTCCGTGATAAAACCAGAGAAGCCAGGGCAAATGGGTTTCATGCCCAAAGAACGCATCCGGTTCAGAATTTTATGCTGCAATGCTATCTGATCGGCATGCCAATTAGCATCCAACGGACCATCCACGCCGCTAATGTTTCCCATTCGCATCCAGGGCAAGTGGGCCGGTCCAACAAAATAGCTGTTAATTTCCTCTTCAGTCAGCCCCATCTTCTTCCAAACACGTGATAAAATTGCTTCATAACCCACTAATGCCAATGGCATATTTACCCCATGGAGAGCCATCCAATCAATCTCCTGTTCCCAACGACTCCAGTCCCAATACGGCATGGTATAACCATAGGTACACACATTAAAATAATAATGATTAGGAAAAGGAGAAATCACTGCTACCTTTTCCTGTTCGGATAGGCGAGTAGGCAGTTGCATGTTATTGCCGCTCCAAGTATAAAGTCCCCATCCGTTGGTCTTTACATAGTCATAGAAGCCACGACACAGCGACACATTATCAGAGGCTGTAATAGAAAGCACTCCGTTATTTACCGCATAATGATAATAAGTATCTTTTCCCTGTTTGCTGATTTTCAATGAGACAGGGAAAGGAACCTCGTGAGTGACACGGCGGATGAGTTCTAGAGCCGCATTGGTTCTTCTGGAACAGTTCCTAGCAGCTTGAACAATCTGGACTTGTCCCAATAAGACACAAGCCATCAAAAAAGAAGTTCCGAACAAAGTTCTAAAATATAATTTCATAATATTGGTCACTATAAAAGCAAAGAATCTCACCCAAGCACGCAAGCACAGAGTGAGATTCTAAACTCAGAAATAATGTGATTGCGATTTTTATTCAACCATGGCATGAGTATAACCTTCAATCTTATTCCAAGCACCGCGCGTAAAGTCTGGAACTTCGACAGGCGCACATCCGTTTTCTATGGAAAGACGAGATAATTCAACCACACAGCACCACTCAGCCAAGTCATACACATCCATATCCAATGGCAATCCGTTGCGCAAACAATACACCAAACGATAATCCATGATGTAATCCATACCGCCATGCCCTCCTACTTTCTTAGCCACATCCTGCAGCTCTTTCCAGATAGGATGCATGTACTTTTCCATCAGAATTTTCTGAATTCCTTCTGGTATGGCATCATGTTCATTGATCTTGACACCTTTGAATTCCGGCTCATTGGCTATTACTTCCTTGGCAAAACAGAATTCCTCTACTGGATATTTATTGGCATATCCTCTGGAGCCAGTCAACTGATATTTTCTGTTGTATGGCCGCGGTGTCATGACATTATGTTCTATCAAAATAGTTTTTCCCTTTTCTGTACGCATAAAAGTCATGGTATAATCGCCATTTTTAAATTTCTCAGAATCGCCTTTTCCCATCGCTTTCCAAACCAACGGACCTTCCACCGGTTTGGTATCCATAGAAACCAACGTCTTGATTCGGTCGCCGCGATGAATGTTCAACAGTTGACAAATAGGACCTAATCCATGAGTAGGATATAGATCGCCACGATGAAGTTTGTTGTAAGTAATACGCCAGTTACGTTTTCCAATGGGCCAATTTCGATCAAACAAGTGATGGATATAACCGCCTTGTACATTCAGAATTTCACCGAACAGTCCTTTCTGGGCCATGTTCAACGCAGTCAGTTCAAACTGATCATAAATACAATTTTCTAGCATCATACAATGCTTTCGAGTTCTTTCGGAAGTATCAATCAGCATCCAGATTTCATCCAAGGACATGGCAGCCGGTACCTCAATAACAGCATGCTTTCCACATTCCATGGCAAAACGGGCCATCTCTGCATGAGGAATCCAATCGGTAACAATGTAGACCAAATCCACATCACTGCGTTGGCAAAGTTGTTTCCAAGCATTCTCGTCCGTATCATAAGTAGCAACCTTAGGCATACCAGCTTTTACCACCGTGTTCTGAGCTCTTTCCACCAATTCCTGACGCAAATCACAAATAGCGGTAATTTTTGCACCGGGAATCTTGGTCCATCTTTCTACAGCACTTATTCCACGGTTCCCCACTCCGATAAAGCCTACACGAACCGTATCGATTTTAGGAGCGGTGAGCAACAGAACATCTTTCTGGCCTTTCGGTCGCTTAGGAGTTTCTACTTTAATAGGACACACGGGGTCTTTTTCTTTTTTAGCAGATACTTGTACACATTCAACTACACATATGAGCACAAAAAGAACTTTCAATAATAAACTTTTCATGGTTGTTAGATTTAAATTGAAAAATATGTTTTATGGCTGCATGCCATAAAACATATTTATATTCAGATAGCAATTAACGTTTGTAATTAGCTGTTATAGTCCAAACTTTTTCATCTCCGTTGGCAGCGATGATGAGATATTTGTTAGGCTTACTCCAATCGCCAGGAATACCCAGCACGGCGGAGCCTTCAATGGGTTTGCATATAGAAGCGGTAGAAATATTCAACATAACTACCATTTTTTGAGGATCAAATTTAGTTTTCTGATCTTCTGGGAAATTGGTCGGCATAGAAAAATCGAAAGAACATGTACCACTTTCCGAATTTGACTGGAAATTATCAAAATTCAAGTTAGTCTGCAGAACTTTCTGCTCTCCACTGCCAGGAATGACCCCCGTGCTATAATAACGATGATAGACACCAGCTACGCCCGTAATATCATTGCCTTTATAAGTATCTAAGTCATCTAAGTTGCCTTCCAAGCAAGAAACGTTGAGCAAGGTCAACAACATGAGTATAAAAGTATTGATAAAATTTTTTTTCATATCTTTATATTTATTAGAATGTTACAATTTACCAGCCAGGATTCTGTTCAAAATCCAAACCATAAGTTTCACGGACATCTAAAAAGTCTTTTTGAATCGGAAGCAAATAACGTTTGATAGTAAAGTTACGGTTGGCACTTCCCAACAAAGTCAGCTGACCAATCAGTACCTGATCACGGCTTCTGTTGATTTCAATCTTATAGACCGGACGGTCTAGTGCCGCAATCACATCACTAGCACTTCTACCTTGATTGGCATGACCGCCGTATTTACCCCATCTCAGGTAACTGAAGTAAATATCCCCATTTTCATTGGTCATCTCGCAGTTGCGTTCACGAATATAATCCTTCCAAATGTCTTCTTCTGTAGCTGCTGTAGAAGCTGGCAGACCACCATGTACGGTTCTGGTTTCATTCAATGCATCTACAGCCTTCGGTAGGTTGATTCCACCTTTTAGTAGATAGGCTTCAGCCAAGTTCATATACAATTCACTCAAACGAGCCAATACAAAGTGAGGTTTCACATTTGCTCCAGCGGATGCACGAGGCTCAGCTTGTTCAACACTGTGTTTTCTCCAGTAATAACCAGTCACGGTATTATACCAGCCACCGTCCTCCTTATCACGGACACCTTGTGATAAGTTACCGCCTAAGTTCGTTTCAATGGACTCATTATACCAAGTTGCTCCATCATATACTACAGTATAGTAAAAACGCTTGTCACGGTTTTTATACATAATGTCACTCAGGGTGCGGGTAGCCGAAGCTTTCAGTTTGGCATACTTCTTGAACAAAGGGTAGCCGTCTTTTGCCTGAATCAAATCTTGTGGAGTAGGCATTCTTCTGGCTTCACCCTTTACCTGATTATAGCAGTCAATCTGACCGGCAGTAGTCACAGAGTTCGGATCCAGTTCATCAACGTTGTTTTTGTACTGAGAAGTCTGATCCCAAGGAAGTGCCTTGCCGGTTTCGTCATCAATCACTAGGAATTGATCCACTAAGTCTTGGGTCGGGAAATGAGTAGCCCAGCTTTCAAAAGTCTGACCGTTCTTGTTTTGCAGAGCAACCGGACATTTGGAGTTTAAAACATTATCATTCGGAATATTCGGAATGGTGCTGACCAGTTCAGAAAAGGCTGATATTTTGGTGTTCTCTTTGTGGCGATAATACGCCCATAATATTTCTTCATTGTATTCATCATATTCATTAAATTTCCCTTCAGAATTATTCAAAGCGACACCGCAGTTGGTCTTCACATCATCGGCAGTAGCAATCACGAGGTCCAGATACTGCGCATCTTGAGTATAAGCATAAGCTTGTAGAGCCGCCCTGGTCAGGATGACTTTTGCCGCCCACTTGTTGGGATAACCCGGCTGACTTGTTGCCGGCAGATTATCGGCGGCAAACTTCAAGTCATCGATAACGTATTTATAGCTTTCAGCCAGATTTTTAGTCATAGAAACATTGGCTTCATCCGGTTTTTCGATGGTCAGTACCTTGGTCATGGGCACAAAGCGTCCCATCTTACGAGCTTGGTCAAAGAATACCATTCCCCTAACCAAACGAGCCTGAGCAACCAAGTTAGTTTTGTCAGTTTCTGCAATACCAGCACTGGCCAATACATTTTCTATAGCTAAGTTGCATTTACGAAGCAAACCGAAGCGGTTTGGTCCATAATCAGAATTAGGAGTGATGCCCAATTCAGTAGCAACCCCATCAATACCGTCACCTACTTGGTCACACTTTACACTGTTTGGTGTTCTGGACTCCCAGGCTATCCCACTGATAGAACTATTATGCTTGGGTATCAAAACATCATCCATCAAGGATGCATACACCCCGTTCATGAAGGCCTCTGCGTTGGTCTTGTTATTAAAGATTTCGTCAGATCCAAAATTAGCTGCCGGATGTGTATCCAACGTATCCATACATGAGGCGAATAGAATCCCAACGCCTAATGTGCAATATTTTAAGTAGTTTTTCATATTCACAAAGATTTTTTAGAATCCTAAATTTAAAGTAAATGCAATGGTTCTTTCCACAGGATAACCGTAGTTTTCAGTCGAAGAGTTTTCCGGGTCTAACCCATACTTTGTAGCCTCAGAGATAGTGAACAGATTCTGGCAGGAAATGCCCACTTTAGCTCTGGTCAACCAAGTTACCTGCTTCAACAGACGATGTTTGAAGTCATAGCCAAACTGGAGATCTTTCATACGAAGGTAAGCACCGTTGAGCAACCAGAAGTCACTTTTTTGGTAGTTATTGTTTTGATTTAACCCAGTATTAGACATCAAACGAGGATATTGAGCATGACGATTGTCCGGACGCCAATGGTCTATCTGATGGTCATAAGCCAATGGCATAGTAGAAGTCTGTCCAGTCTTCATAGCCAAACCGTCGCTAATATACATATCAAAAGCAGTAGATCCTTGGAACAACATGCTAAGATAGACCCCCTTATAACTCATATTCAAGTTGATACCATATTGTGCTCTGGGTTTCTTAGCTTTACCCAAACGACGCTGGTCTTCATCAGTAATACGACCGTCCCCGTTCAAATCGGCATACTTGATATCACCGGCTGTCAGGTAACCAGAGTTCATAGAATTAACGAAGGCCGGAGAATTATAAACGTCCTCTGCACTCTGATAATAACCTAAATTCTTATACAGGTAATACAAGTCGTCATTGTAAATGAAATAGCCTTTATTCTGTTGTTTTCTCTTGTAAGGATTCATACGAGTTACTTCGCTTTCGCCTTCATCGAGTGCCCACAATTCATCAAAGAAGGTAAAGTTACCGGAAACATCATATTTGAAATCACCGATATTGTCACGCCATCCTAACTGAACTTCGTAACCGGCCCTTCTCAATTCACTGTTTGACTTAATCTTAGGCATACCTGTACCAAGAGCTACGTTCAGATAGCTTTGACCTGTAGGAGCAGTCAGGTAACCAGTAGTAGAATAGTAAAAATAGTCAAATGAACCGTAGAGTCTGTTCTGCAAAGAAGCAAAGTCAAAACCCATATCAAACTGTTTGGTGGTGTACCAGGTCAAGTCCGGTGAGGCCAAAGGACCTTCAGTAAATCCCGGCTTGAAAGAACCATCCACCAAGTAAGACTGAGCATTATAATTATACGTAGTCATATAAGCATACCGCCCGGCACTTTCGTCCAAACCTGTCTGACCATAAGACAAGCGCAACTTCAATGAATTCAGAATGTCTTTTTCAACCAAAGACTTCATGAAGTTTTCTTCGGTAACTACCCAGCCTAATGAACCGCTAAAGAATGCCCCCCACCGGTTGCCCTTAGCAAAGCGATCAGAACCGTCATAACGGATGCTGGCTTCTGCATAATACTTATTGGCATAGTTATATTTAATCTGACCAATCCAGGCAGCACGGCCCAATTCAGTTTCTGCCGTAGTCTTCTTGTTTCCGTACGCATCTTTTTCTATCAGAATACCGCCATTAGTCTGCGTATTGGAGTCACCCACAATAATCTGATCGACATCGAAGAGGAAGTCCTGACGACCCAAGAAATAACCTTCATTCTTTTCATAATACTGCTCAAAACCGCCCAAAGCAGAGATACTATGTTTGCCAAACTGATTCGCATACTCTAAAAAAGCCTGGTTAGTGAAAGCATAGCCGTTGGAGTTTTCAGAACGTAACAACGGCTTGCTGTCATAATTAGGTTCCTGAGAATCCCAGCTATACTTGGCAGCATCTTTTCTAAACTTCTTGGTTGAATTTGAATAGTAACGGTAGTTACTAGAAGCTCTCATCTTCAGTCCTTTCACCCATGGTACTGTCCAAACGACTTCTCCTTTACCATTGATTACATTGCTGATGGTACGTTTATAACCGGCATCTTTTGCTGTTTCGGCTACCGGATTATCATTCAGTAAGTAAGGCAAACCATATTTATTATACCCCGGAATACTAGGCAACTTATCGTTGATGTGAGAGAATACCTGAGAATACCCTTCGGCAGAAGAAGTGTACGGATGAGTAGTATGTTCTCTATAACCGTCGATAGCGGCATTTATCTGCAACCCCAACGGCTTGATATTGGTAGATTGAGCCAGACGGAACGTGGTACGCTTCATCCAGTGGTTATCATTCTTATACAATGAATTTTGGCCAATGTGTCCCAAAGAAACGTAATATCGGTTGGTTTCACTTCCACCAAATACACGGATAGCATGCTTCTGCTGTGGAGCCCAATTGTTCAGAACTAACTTTCTCCAATCGGTATTGGCATAGTTCAACGGATCAGATCCGGTTTTGAATGCTTCAAGCGCAGTATCATCAAACGTATCTGCCAGACCGTCATTTTGCTTGGCTTTATTTGCCCAAACAGCTCGGTCATAAGCACTCAATTTCTTATCCCAAATACTAGGCTGAGCGATGCTGTAACTGAAATCATATTCAATGGATGTCTTTCCTACTTTACCCTGCTTAGTCACCACCTGAATAATACCGTTCGTTGCACGAGAACCATACACCGCTGTAGCCGAAGCATCCTTTAGGATAGACATGGATTCAATATCATCAGGAGAAAGATTGGCAAAGTCGTCTACAGAACGGATTATTCCGTTAATAACATAAATAGGATCGCCACCACCACGAATACTTACATTAGGCTTGGAGTTGATACCACCACCACTGGCCTGTACAATCAAACCGGGAGAACGTCCAGCTAACCCCTGTGTTAAGTTAGCTACCGGAGTATTAGAGATCTGTTCCGTTTTCACAGTAGATACCGAAGCAATCAAGTCACGTTTCGTGGTACTACCATAACCTACCACTACCAGTTCATCAAGCATTTCAGAATCTTCTTTCATCGTAATAGCAAGATTAGTTTGACCATCCACTTTAACTTCCTGGTTAGCCATACCTATATAAGAGATCTGTAATACAGTTCCTGCAGGAACATCTAACGAGAACTGACCGTTTAAATCCGTTACTGTACCATGAGTTGTGCCTTTAATCATAATATTAGCTCCGATTATCGGCATGCCAGTAGCATCTAAAATCGTGCCTTTTATATTTTGGGTTGGTTTGTTGTTTTCTTGTGTGTTTTTCTTTTTGATAATTATGTGACCATTACTAAAGATGGCAGTACAATCCGTGCCTTTAAGCAACTGCTCAACAACTTTTTGTACAGTAGAAGCTTTTGGCATTTGTTTTACAATCCGAGAATCATCAATATCCTGCAATTTATAATCAATAGAAAGTTTTGTTTGTTTTTCAAGTTGGTTAAATACACTTTTCAATGGGAGATTACTTCCAATGAGGTGAACTTGTTGCTGTTGGGCATATGCAAATACACTACAAGCGGAAAACACTGCAACACATAGCAGCCGAGATATTTTTTTTCTGCTATCTTTTTGTGTTAAATTTGATAAATCCATAAATTTGTATGTTTGAAATTTTAGCATTAGGAATTAATAGGTTTACTAATTATCGATGAATTTGTAATAGCTGGGTTTCAAATACCGGAAAGAGTAGTTGGTCGCTTCCTTTCCGGTTTTCTTTTTTTCATAATGTCCTCCTTCTTTTATTATTTTACAATAACATGATTTTCTTTTATGGTATACTGTATACCCATTAATTGGTGTAATATCTCCATCACATCTTCAATTGTTTCATCCGGAGCGAACTTTATACAATACAAATCATCTTCATAATGGATTGAATTATATAGAAATGTCACTCCATATTTCTTCTCCAATTCTATTACCAATTGCTTAAATGTTACATTTTCATAGATTAAATATCCTTTACGCATTAGTTTAAAAAGTGTTAAGTCGACTTTATTTTCTTGAACAGCATGGTCTATATGTGAATAAATCAGTTGCTCACTTGGCTTTAAAATATATGATTCGTTGGGTTTTTCTTTTAGACTGACTTGAATACTTCCCTGTTCAAGTGTTGCAGTGGTATAATCCTCGCTTGCATATGATTTGACTGTAAATACTGTACCTAGAGCCTGTACATTGAGAGCCGACGTTATTACAACAAAGGGTTTTTCACGATCTTTGTGTACATTGAACGAAGCTTCTCCCGTCAAATAGACTGTTCTAGAATCCATCTTCTCAAAATTAGCAGGATAAATAACTGTAGATCCAGAATTAATCCATACACATGAACTATCTGGCAACATTATTTCACGGGTTTCTCCATGATTAACAAATAATTCAACCATTTCAACCGGTTGCTGCAAAATATGAATAGTTGTTGTCCAATAGGTTCCACTTATTAAAATAATTAACAAAGCAATTGCTGCTGCATATCTCATCCACTGGATATTAAAGGTTTCATTTTGTAAAGTCTGCTCAGTCAATTGTGCCTGTAAACGGTTCCACTCATGCCATGTGTCACTTGTTATTTGGTTTTCCACCGTTTCCCAATACTGATTTAATTGGTTTTCTTTTTCTTTTTTACCTTGTGAACCACGTAACCATTTTCCAAACAGCGCTCGTCCTGTTTGAGAAAAATAATTGCCACTAATATATAGCCGGAATAGTTTTTTTATAAATTCGTGTTCTTTCATTGTTTTGACCTTTTGTATATTAGTAGGTTTATATCGTCTTTACACACAAAGTGAAAATTATTTTTTTTAAAATAATTTTAAAACCGATTCTTTCACCTTCCCAAAACAATGCAAGTTCTTGTTAATTAGATCTGTAAAAACAAATAGAGAATTCTCATTTTTTAGTATAAATAATCTTATCCGTAACTACTCAGCACCCCTAGGGCATGAGTAGTTACCTCACTG
>UMBZ01026733.1_pt1 | contig 11600 bp, 7 predicted proteins | sample 1964091 | NCBI WGS metagenome assembly UMBZ01 (sample SAMEA4835954, study PRJEB28245) | human gut metagenome | biome: gut microbiome; material: fecal sample | place: Denmark | collected 2008
GAAGACTCCCGCCGCCCCCGCTGCCACCCCCGCCGGCCGCCCCGTCTTCAAGGTGCAGATACTCTCCAGCTCAGCCTTCGTCAAGGCGGGCGACAAGCACTTCAAGGGCCTTGCCCCAGTGGACTGCTATCAGGAGGGAGAATGGTACAAGTACACTTATGGCGCCTCGACCGACTACAACGAGATTTCCCGTCTGCGCAAGTCTATCCTCGACCGCTTCCCCGAAGCCTTTATCGTGGCTTTCAAGGGCGGCCAGAAGATGAATGTGGGTCAGGCCATCCGCGAATTTAAGAGTAACAAGTAAAATCCTAATTAATACAACAACGGCAATGAATTTTTTCACCAAAGAAGTAAGGATAGCATTAGCAGCCGTCGTGAGCATCGTTCTGCTCTTTTTCGGCATGAATTTTCTGAAGGGCAAGAGCCTCTTCTCCACCGACAACGTATACTTTGCCAAGTTTGACAACATCAGCGGACTTACCCCCTCCAATCCCATCTTTGTCAACGGCTACCAGGTGGGTACCGTCAAGACCATCGATTTCGACTATGCCCATGGCGGCAGCGTCATCGTGGGCTTCGGCACCGACCGCCAGCTCGTCATCCCTGCCGGCACCACTGCTGAGATAGAGAGTGACATGATGGGCAACCTCAAGGTCAATCTCCTGCTCGGTCACGACGCGACCGCCACCGTACACCCCGGTGACACCATCACCGGCAGAGTCAACGGAGGCCTGATGGACACCGTGGCAGAGCTTGCCCCCACCATCGGACAGATGCTGCCCAAGCTCGACTCTATCATGGCGCGTCTCAACACGCTGCTCGCCGACCCCGCAGTGGCCAACTCGCTGCACAATGTCGAAGGCATCACCGCCAACCTCAACACCTCGACCCGCGAGCTCAACACCCTGCTGGGCACCCTCAACCGCAACGTGCCCGGCATGATGGCCAAGGCCAACGGAGTGCTTGACAATACCGAGCGACTCACTGGCAATCTGGCTGCAGTGGATGTGGCTGGCACCATGGCCAAGGTCGACCAGACCGTAGCCAATATGGAGCAGTTTACCTCCAAGCTCAACAGCAATGAGGGCACACTCGGACTGCTGCTCAACGACCGCCAGCTCTATCTGAACCTCAACAAGACGCTCGTGAGCGCCGACACGCTGCTCAACAATCTGCGCGAGCATCCCAAGCGCTACGTCCACTTCTCGCTCTTCGGCAAGAAGGACAAGTAGAGCCCCGCTGCACCTCGGGCGCAGCCACCACAGACGACACCTTATTATATATAGGCAATTGGCAGACCGCTGCGCGAGGTCTGCCAATTGCCTTTTTTGTTGCCTCGATGGCGCGGGCTACTCTGGCGACGACGCGCAAGATGCTGCAAGGGGCGATAAAGCGGGATGCGTGGTTTGAAATAATGGTTGCGTGGGCTGAAACGCCGGTTGCCAACCACGAATTACTCGTATCGTGCTTTGACTTTATCGCGAAGATGGTGGGTGGGGTGTTTTCCATAAACAGGGTTGTGGCGGGAGTGAACAGGGTAGTTACGGGAGCAAGCAGGGTTGTGGCGGGAGCAGGCAGGGAGGTGGTGGAAGTGAATAGGGTAGTGGCGGAGCGCAACTGCCCGGATGCCGTGGTTTCTACGGACTTCTGCGGAGCTCTCTCCGTGGTCGCATCGCTGATTATGGCCCTCGTGAATGTGATTTCTATGAAAATATTTTGCCACGTCTGCGTCTTTTACTAACTTTGCACTCGGAATACAAGGCGTATTCTAAGGGGTGCTTGGGCTCTTGCCCAGGCTGAGATTATACCCACTGAACCTGAAACGGGTAATGCCGACGCAGGGAAGACGTCCCCTTGATGTGTTTTTAATCAACAGTATGAAAATGAAAAAGATTGTTTGCATGGTGGCCGTATGCTTGTGCACAGCCGGCGCCATTGCGCAGACTGCCGACTCGCTGAAGATGATCAATCTGCAGGAGGTGGTAGTCAAAGGTGTGCGCGCTCAGCAGAACGCACCCTTCGCAGTAGCTAACTTCAAGAAGTCAGAGCTCCAGAGCTTTGGCAAGACCGGCAGAGAGCTGCCCTTCCTCTTCGCCAACACTCCCGGCGTAGTGGCTTGGAGTGAGAATGGTACTGGCATCGGTACCAGCCACATCCGCATCCGTGGCGCTGCCGACAGCCGTATCAACGTGACTCTCGACGGTGTAGCCCTCAACTCTCCCGAGGACCAGTGTGTCTTCTGGGCCAACATGAACTCTTATGCCGCTCTCATGGGCTCAGCCCAGATCCAGCGCGGTATCGGTACCTCTACCAACGGCGACGGTGCCTTCGGTGGTACCATCTCGCTCGCCACTGCCGCTCCCAGTCTGAAGCCCCAACTCGAGGTCAACGGCGGTTTCGGCACCTACAACAGCTACAATGTAGGCTTCAACTTCTCTTCGGGCCTGCTCTGGGACCACGTGGTCTTCAACGGCGCCTATCATGAGAGCAGCACCGACGGATTTCTGCATGGCACAGCCGGCCGACAGGGTTCGTACCTGGGTGCCATGACCTACTATGGCGACAAGTTTACCCTCAGCTACAAGAACGTGGGCAACTTTGAGAAGACCGGCCAGGCCTGGAGCGGTATCACCGGCGGTAACGACGACGCCACTCTCGTAGCCGACGGCATGTTTACCTACAAAGACCTCTACAAGAAGGGCTTGGGCCGTTACAACTCGCTCTACGAGGGGCTGGTCTTCGACGACGATAACTATACTTTCCCCAAGGATGCCAACGGCAACTACCAGACCTACCGCTACAAGCTCAACAACGGCAAGTACTGGGACAAGACCACCGACAACTTCTATCAGAACCACAACATCCTGTCGGCAGCTTTCCAGCCCTCAGCCCACTGGAGTCACAATGTAGCCCTGCACTATACCTATGGTTATGGCTACTATGCCGAGTTCCGCCCCAACAACAAGTTCAAGAAGTTTGGTCTCACCTACTATGACAACGAGGGCAACTTTGTGGAGCGCTCTGACTTTATCCGCAAGAAGGGCCTCACCCAGCACACCTACGGTCTGGTGTACAATGCCAACTACAAGGACGACAGCTGGGATGTGCTCGGTGGTGTCAACCTGCAGCAGTTCCGCGGCGGCCACTTCGGCTACCTCACCTATATTGCCAACGAGGGTGCCAACGCCCAGTTCCGTGCCAACGGCGACTACCAGTATTACGACTCAGATGCACGCAAGAACGACTATTCAGCCTTCGTCAAGGCTACGCTGCACCTCAATGCGGCTTGGGATATCTTTGGCGATGTACAGTACCGCCACGTAGGCTACAAGACCGATGGCAAGAACGACAAGTTCTACGAGCAGGCTGACGGCACCTACAAGAACCAGATGCTCAACATCGACGAGCAGTACAACTTCGTGAACCCCAAGGCCGGTATCACCTTCCACCAGGATGGTCACAAGGCTTACTTCTCTGTAGCCTATGCCAGCCGTGAGCCCGAGCGCAACAACTTCACCGACAACGGCAGCTACGGCTCTCCCGATGCCGAGCACCTGCTCGACTTTGAGTTGGGTTACAGCTACTCCGCCCGTGACTGGAACGCTGGCGTGAACCTCTACTATATGGACTACAAGGACCAGTTTGTGCAGACCGGTGCCCAGAGCGATATCGGTGAAAACCTCACCACCAACATCGACAAGAGCTACCGCATGGGTGTCGAGCTCACCGCCGACTACAGCCCTCTGTCATGGCTCACCGTGGCTGGTAACGCCGCCTTCTCTGCCAACCGTCTGAAGAACTTTGATCAGTACTACGAGAACTGGGATGACGAGACCAATCCAGGTAAGGTGCATTATGACAAATCGACCTTGGCATTCTCGCCATCTACCATCCTTAACGGTTTCATCAACGTTCACCACAAGGCCTTCGAGGCTGTATGGCACACCAACTTCGTAAGCCGTCAGTATCTCGACAATACCGCCACCGCTCTGCGTTCGCTCCCCTGCTACTCGCAGACCAATGTCAACATGAACTACACCTTCAAGAAGGTGGCAGGCGTGAAGGAAGCCGTTCTGGGTCTGAACCTCTACAACATCTTCAACCGCCACTACGCTGCCGGCGGTTGGGTGTACAACGCCATCGGCTATGGCATGTACACCACCGACAAGCCTTACACCCAGCTGGGCTATATGCCTATGGCAGGCTTCACGATGATGGGTACGGTGACACTGCGCTTCTAACCGACGACAGCGATGGAGACATTCATCATCGACCACTGGCTTGACATCACGACCACCCTACTGGGCTTGGCCTACATCCTGTTCGAGTATCGGGCTTCGGTATGGCTGTGGCCCGTGGGCTTTGTGATGCAGGCGCTGGGCGTGGTGCTCTACTACGAAAAAGGACTCTATGCCGACTGCGGCATGGAGTTCTACTATATCTGCATGACGTGCTACGGTTTCTATACTTGGACGCGCGGTCATCGCGGCGAGGCGGAGCAGAAGTCCGACAAGCCCATCACCCACTTCGAACGCCGGCTCATCCTGCCCTGGACTCTGCTCACGCTCACTATCTGGGGTGTCATCTACTATCTGCTGGCCTACCACACCGACTCTCGCGTGCCCGTGGCCGACAGCTTCACCACAGCGTTGAGCATTGTGGGCATCTGGGCCCTCGCGCGCAAGTATCTGGAGCAATGGCTCATCTGGATAGCGGTCGATGTGGTCACCTGTGGGCTCTACTTCTACAAGGACATACCCTTCAAGGCGAGCCTCTACGGTCTCTATGTCGTCATAGCCGTGGCAGGCTACTTCAGATGGAAGCGCGAGATGGCTAAAAGTGCATCGTAGACATTGAAAAAGAAGCTGCGGCAAGGCCGTAGACTCACATAAATTTAGTAAATTTGTCTCATCAAATCAAACCAACGATTATGATGAGACAATTTTTTATCCCTTTGATTGCGCTCATGACCACAACGGCATCGGCGCAGACCGGCTCCGAGCGGGAGCCCGTGAGTTATATCGGCGGAGAGATATGCAATCCCCGCCTGCACGATGGCGGACTGGCCTATGCCATCGGTGCTGAGAATGTACAGGTGATGCGTGCCAACCGCACCCATCCCGACGAGGCCGACGGTTATGGCTGGACTTACAACCACGCAGCCAACATCACCTACTGGCACGGCAAGTTCTATCTGGAGTATCTCTCCAACCCTGTCGACGAGCAGCAGCCGCCCGGCCAGACCCTGCTCGTCACCTCTGACGACGGCCGCCACTGGAGCAAGCCCTTTGTGGCTTTTCCCCCTTATCAGGCTCCCAAGGGCGTGACCATCCCCAAGCCTTACTATGGTTACATCATGCACCAGCGCATGGGCTTCTACACCGCTCCCAACGGCCGGCTGCTCGTGGTGGCATTCTACGGTCACAGCTACAACCCCTTCAAGGAGGGAGGTATAGGGCGCGTGGCGCGAGAAATCAAGGCCGACGGCACGATGGGTCCCATCTACTTCATCCGCTACTCGTCTCACGCCCAGTGGAATGAGACCAACACCGCCTATCCCTTCTACACCAAGAGCAAGGACAAGGGCTTCCGCGAGGCTTGCCAGGCGCTGCTCGGCGACAAGCTCAAGACGCTGCAGTGGATAGACGAAGACCGCGGACTCGACGGGTTCTACAATCTCAAGGACTCCATCAACCGCGTGCAGGCCACCTCTTACTACCACCGCAAGGACGGCAAGACCGTGGCGCTGTGGAAATGGTCGTATGCCGCCCTCTCTCCCGACGACGGCAAGACCTGGAGCACTCCCGTGCGCATCCCGTCGCTCATCATGGCTGGCGGCAAGCAGTGGGGTCAGCGCACGCCCGACGGGCGTTATGCCATCTGCTACAACCCTATAGAGACCCAGCCCTATCGCTATCCGCTCGTCGCCATCAGCAGCGACGACGGCATCACCTACGACTCGATGTGCGTGGTGCATGGCGAGGTGCCGCCCAGACGCTTTATGGGCGAGAACAAGGACTTCGGTCCCTGTTACGTGCGTGGCATCACCGAGGGCGAGGCTACTCCCCCGGGCAACGACATGTGGCTCGCCTACACGGTGAACAAAGAGGATGTGTGGGTGGCTCGTGTGCCCACTCCCATCCGTACCAAGTGGACGGGTAAGGTCAATGACAACTTTGACAACATCAAGCCCCACGGCGCTGTGACCGACTGGAATATCTACCGCCCGCGCTGGGCCGATGTCTATGTCAACGACCGTCATCAGCTCTGTCTCACCGACTCAGACCGCTACGACTATGCCCGCGCCATCCGTGTCTTTGAGGCCAAGCCCAAGACCGATATCAGTCTCGATGTGCAGGTGGCTGCCGAGAACGATGACCCCTTTGAGGTCGATGTGACCGACCGCCACGGTGTGCGCATCGTCTGCGTGAGTCTGCATGGTGGCAAGGTGGTGGCCAATGGCGAGGTTGTGGGCAGCTATAAGCAGGGCGAATGGCTCAGCCTCAATATCCGCATCGTCGATGGTGGGGTAGAGGTGCAGGGTCATAAGTTGCTGGCCATGCACAGTGCCCAGCACCCCGAACGGCTGAGTCTGCGCACCGGCGAGTATCGCGACCTGCCCAACCGCAACACCCCCAACCAGGAGAAGTGTCCGCCGCTGCCCGGTTGTGATGAGCGCATAGCCCCGGCTATGTATATTATAGATAATGTACGCATAGACTGACCGCGTAACAGATAGCACGCAACCCAAGATGACTGCCCCGCAGCGAGGCGTCATCTTGGGTTTTCTGTTGGTGGAAAGGGCGGTGACGGATGGCTGCTTTCCGGTGATGATAAGTGACGGAAAACTGCTGCTCCTTGTTTCTGTTGTCGTCGTTTTCACTCCTGCCATCGTGAAGGTAGAATGCACCTCGGCAATAAAAACAAATAGATTTGTTTTGTTCATCTCTCGGTTTTCACTACCTTTACTCCTTCGTCGTGAAGGTAGGTAGTATCTTTATAGAAAAAACGAATAAATCGCTTTGTGTATCTCTCAGTTTTCACTACCTTTACTCCTTCGTCGTGAAGGTAGGATGCACCTCGGAATAAAAAATGAATAAATTCATTTTGTTCTTCTCTCGGTTTTCGCTACCTTTGCACCCGATATGAAACAAAGTATATTTAATTCACAATCATCCCTGCGTTTCAAGCGGTTCTCAAACAAGGGCTATGCGCTCTTTGCTTGTCTGGGCCGCGTGGTACTGGTGGGAGTGCTGACGGTGCCTACCCTCAGCCACGCCAAGGCGGGAGCGCTGACCACACATGTGGAGGCAGCTGCCGACACGCTGAGCCGCAAGGAGATGAAGCTCGACGAGGTGGTAGTGACCGGTTCTCGGGCTCCGCTGACTGCTTTGCAGTCGGCCAAGATCGTGAAGGTCATCACGGCCGACGACATTCATCGTGCGGCGGTAGAGACTGTCAACGATGTGTTGAAATTAGCCACGGGCGTGGATGTCCGTCAGCGCGGTGGCTTTGGTGTACAGACGGACATCTCAATCAACGGCGGTACGTTTGACCAGATTACCATTCTCCTGAATGGCGTCAACATTTCCAACCCACAGACGGGTCACAACGCCACCGATTTCCCTGTTTCTCTTTCTGACATTGAGCGTATCGAGGTTCTCGAGGGTGCCGCTGCACGTGTGTTTGGTACGTCTGCTTTCAGCGGTGCCATCAACATCGTGACGCGCCGCAACGAGGACAAGGGTCTCGACCTGAATGTGCAGGCCGGTTCGTTTGGCACCGTGGGCGGCGACGCTCGCGTGACGCTCGGCAGCAAGGTCAAGACGCATGTCAGCGCGGGCTATATGCGCTCCGACGGCGGTACGACCAACAGCGACTTCGACAAGGGTCATGTCTTTGCCGACGCCCGTATGAGCACGCGCCATGCCGACCTGGATTTCCAGCTCGGAGTGAGTCAGCAAGACTACGGAGCCAGCACTTTCTACTCGGCAAAGTACAATGACCAATGGGAGAAGACCACTCATCTGGTGACATCGTTGGGCGCGACAATCAAGAACGTATATCGCGACCTGGAAATCAAGCCCACGGTGTATTACAACAAGTTCATTGACCACTACCAGCTTATCCACGGCAAGACCGGGGCTCAGGCCGGAGAGAACTATCACAACCTCGACGTGATGGGAGCTTCGGTCAACGCCCACATGAGTTGGCTCTTAGGCAAGACGGCTGTGGGTGCCGACCTGCGACACGAACATATTCTGAGTACGGCTTATGGCGAACTGATGGGAGAGCGCGACTGGGAGAACATCCATGGCAGCGACCGCAAGTACGACCATAAGGGCAGTCGCACCAATGCCAGTTTCTTTGCCGAGCACAACGTCATCCTGGGTGGTTTTACCCTCTCTGCCGGCGTGTTGGCCAACCGCAACAGCGGACTTGACAGCCGTATGCGCTTCTATCCCGGTATTGACCTGAGTTATCGTCCTTCAGACGCGTGGAAACTGTTTGCTTCATGGAACAAGGCACTTCGTATGCCTACCTACACCGACCTCTACACCGCCAACAGTGTGCAGCAGGGCGACCGCACGCTCAGACCCGAGCGCAACGATACCTATAAGACCGGTTTGAGCTACCGCACACAGGGCGTAGAGGCCACCGCGAGTGCCTTCTACAGCCGTGGCAAGGACATGATAGACTGGGTGTATGCCACAGCCGAAAGCACCAAGTACAAGGCGATGAACATAGGCCGTCTGACCAATATGGGCTATAATGTAGAGGTGGCTCTCCATCCCACGGAGTGGGTAGCCTCGTCGCCCATCACGGCAGTCACTCTCGGCTATGCCCGCATCCACCAGCGCCATGCTACTGACGAGCCTATCTATCGCTCGCTCTACGCGCTGGAATATCTGCGCGACAAGTTTACAGCCTCGCTCTCTCACCGCATCTGGCGTGCCCTGTCTGCCCGATGGGATATGCGCTGGCAGCACCGCATGAACGGCTATCATCCTTATGCCAAGGTCGATGCCAAACTGCTGTGGCGCCAGCCCCGTTATGAGCTCTACCTGAAGGCCGACAATCTGACCGCTCACCGCTACTATGACCTCGGCGGCGTGCGTCAGCCCGGACTGTGGCTCATGGCTGGTGCGAGCATCCATCTGTAACACAGGCTGCAGAGAGTCAGGCTGCGGAAGACCGCAGCTGACAGTAATCATCATCATAGTATTAACCCTTATCCGCAATGCCCATAACCCGGCGTTGCGGATAATTATTTTTATGGTGTAGGTCATCTCGGGAGCGGTGAAGGTCATCTCCAGCCTTGTAAAGGTCATCTCCAGCCTTGCAGAGATGGTCAGGATGGTGGCGGAGGTGGTTGGGGTGGTGCTGCGGGTGGTAGAAACAAGAAGAGGAAGCACCTGCTGTCTCGGGTGCTTCCTCTTCGTTGATATGGATGGGGTGAATAGATGTCTGTAGTGGGTTGCCGTTGCCACGGGAGGGCGATGCGGGCTATTTCTTCAACTTGAACGAGTTCTCGATGCTTATCACCTCGTCTTCGAAGGCCTTGTCGACCTTGATGCGCTTCTCTATCTGCGAGCAACTGTGGATGACGGTGGAGTGGTCGCGGCCTCCGATGAGCTTGCCTATACGTGAGGCGGGCATCTTGGTATACTTGGCGGTGAAGAACATGGTGAGCTGACGCGGCACCACGTAGTCGCGCTTGCGGCTCTTGCTGTAGATGGCGCTCTGGGTCACTCCGAAGTGGTTGCAGACCTTCTCGAGGATGTCGTCGACGGTGAGCGGACAGTTGTTTGTCTTGATAGCCCGTTGTATGACGCGCTCGGCGAGCCGCATGTTGATGGAGCACGAGTAGACCACGCTGTAGGCGAGCAGCGAGTTGATGACGCCTTCCAGGTCGCGCACGCTGCCGTTGGCTGTCTGGGCGATATAGGTGATAACGTCATCGGGGATGCTCAGCGCATCACGTCTGATTTTCGACTTGAGGATGTCCACGCACAGTTCTTCATTGGGCTTTTCCAGTTCGGCTATCAGTCCGCACGAGAATCGCGAGAGCAGACGCTCGTTCATATCCTTGAGCTCTACCGGAGAGCGGTCGCTGGCGAGGATGATGCGTCGTCCGTTCATGAAGAGGTGGTTGAAGATGTGGAAGAAGGTGTTCTGGGTGCCAGGCTTGCCCTCCCACTCCTGTACGTCGTCGACGATGAGCACGTCGATGGTCTGGTAGAAGAGGATGAAGTCGTTGATGGTCTTGCGCATCACGGCATTGGTGTACTGTACCTCAAAGAGTCGTGCGCTCACATAGAGCACTCGCTTCTCGGGGTATTTGTTGCACACGTGTACGCCGATGGCATTGATGAGGTGGGTTTTTCCACAGCCCGGGGGACCGTAGATAAACATGGGGTTGAACTTGCTGTTGTTGGGGTGCTCGGCTATCGACTGTCCTACCGACCGGGGCAGCTTGTTGCTGGCTCCCTCGATGTAGTTGTCGAACGTCTGCCGCGGGTTGAGCCTTGGGTCGAGTCGCTGAGGTCCCTGCGCTTCGCCGCGCAGAGGCTGCACCATGCGCTGGCGTTGGGGCTGTCGGGCTGGGGCAGCCTGCATCTCCGACTGCATCATCGGCGGTTCGCCTATCTCATTGTCTTGCGACTTTGCCACAAAGTATTGCAACTGTGTATGCTCACCAAAGACCTGGCGCAGCACATGGCGGAAAAGTTCTACATAATTGCCTTCGAGATATTCACAGACATAGCGACTTGCCACTTGGATAGTAACCGTCCGCTCTGCCTCCTTGTAATGGAGGAAGACCAACGGTTTGAACCACGTAGCATATTGCTGGGGGGTTACACTGTCGCTTATCAGCGCAAGAACCTCTTCCCAACGGGCGTCAGGAGTCACTTTCATCTGCGGAATAATCTTGTAGTCTCTCTAAGTTTAGCAATTATCTTTTATTCATCATCACGCTATTAGATTCACGGCAAGTAGATGACTTATCATTGTATGCTCGCTTGCTAATTGCAGTTCTGCAAATTTCGGAAAAAAAAACGAGATATGCAAATTTATCTTTTCTTACTTGTTTTTGTCATTTCTGCAACCATCAGATTATCAGCTATTTTCGCTGAGATGACGGCGGTTGTTGCCGGGGTGGCTATTGTGGTTGCGTAAATGGTTGATATTTAGTGCGTTTTCCGCTCTGGCGCCGTGAGCTTGGCTCCTGTAGTGAAACATCGTGCCTCTTGCGCCCCAAAGCCCATAAAGGCAAGCGCATCGGGGGCTGCCCGAGGTGCGTGAAACATACCCGCTGTTAATTTATACGAAATCTATATAAACAATGAATATCACTTTGGCGCGATTTTGATGCTTTGGCGCTCTGAGAGCCATAGTCTCTACCGTAAAACGGTCATTAGGCCGTTAGGTGTGTTATTTTAATAACTGCTCGCATTGTTTTGTTTTTTTTAATTCGCAATAGCTCGCTATTCCTGCTGTGGGTAACGCCTTCGGCTAATCGCAACACTTACAGCGTTGCAATAATAGTGGGGTATGTACCTTCCTGGAAAAAGTTGAATGGATTTTACATTAACCCG
>UMBZ01035861.1_pt1 | contig 11548 bp, 7 predicted proteins | sample 1964091 | NCBI WGS metagenome assembly UMBZ01 (sample SAMEA4835954, study PRJEB28245) | human gut metagenome | biome: gut microbiome; material: fecal sample | place: Denmark | collected 2008
CTTTCAGTAACTTCATTTTTGGAAGGTCTTAGAGATAGGTGTGATTCTACCAAATGACGTCATAGAGACTATCGCATTGACAACTCATGAGACACATAGAACAAGGAGCGACCCACGGTAGCTGAGGGCCCGTCTCAATGGTAGCTTATCCTTCGTCTCGGTCATAGCTTACCCTTCGTCTTGGTCGTAGCTTATCCTTCGTCTCGGTCATAGCTTACCCTTCGTCTTGGTCGTAGCTTATCCTTCGTCTTGGTCGTAGCTTACCCTTTGTTTCGGTCGTAGGTGAGATTCGGCTGCAGATCTCTTGTGGAACGACCTCATTCAGGCGGCGGATTGTTACAATTCGATGACGTTTGTCTAAAAATATGTTTGGCTACTAATAAATAATTATAAATCGTTTGTCGCTCTTTGGTATTGTCGCTAACTTTGCATTCCTCAAAAAACACGCCCCTCCCTTCGCCTTAGGCTAAGGGAAAGGAGAGAGAAAGTGGAGTGGGGCGGTAAGTATAAGATTATCAATGATGAAAGATCAACAACACATCATGGGACTCACTGCCGAGGAGGTGGTGGCCAGTCGTCAGAAATACGGGGAAAATATCCTTACTCCGCCGAAAAAAGCGTCCGTCTGGTCGCTTTTCCTGGAGAAGTTCAAGGACCCGCTGATCATTATCCTGCTCTTCGCGGGTGTCCTCTCCATCGGCATAGCCTGCTACGAGTATTATGGTCTGCACCACGGCGCCACGGTCTTCTTCGAGCCTGTGGGCATCTTTGTAGCTATATTCCTGGCTACGGCCGTGTCCTTCTACTTCGAGCGCGAGGCCGACAAGCAGTTTTCCATTCTTAACCAGGTCCACGACGATGAGCCCGTGGAGGTGATCCGCGACGGCAACGTCACCTCCATCCCCAAGCGCGAGGTAGTGGTGGGCGATATTGTGGTGCTGCCGACGGGAGTGGAGATTCCCGCAGACGGCGAACTCTTGGAGGCGGTGAGCCTTTCGGTCGATGAGTCGTCGCTCACGGGCGAGCCTGTCTGCCGCAAGAGCATTCACCCCGAAGACTTCGACCCCAATGCCACCTTTGCCACCAACCGCGTCTTGCGCGGCACGAAGGTGATAGAGGGCCACGGCAGGATGCGCGTCACGGCCGTGGGCGACGCCACGGAGAACGGCAAGGTCTTCGAGGCCGCACAGATAGACAATAGTGTCCGCACGCCGCTCAACGAGCAACTGGACCGCCTCGGACTGCTGGTAACCAACGTCAGTTATGTTTTCGCAGCCCTCATCATCGTGGGACGGCTCATCGTCTTCTTCGACTGGGCGCCCGTGGTCTGGACGCTGGCTCTGCCCACGGCGCTGTTCTTCTACCTCGTCATCTGCCGTTTCAAGCGCTGGCGCTGGACGTTCAAGGCCGTGGCTTCCACCAGCTACTTCCTCCTGCTGCTGGCCATGATCTACTATTTCCATCTGTCGCTTGGCGGCGCGGAGCAATGGGACGATCTGGTGACTTATACGCTCAACACGTTGATGATAGCCGTGACGCTTATAGTCGTCTCCGTGCCCGAGGGACTTCCCATGGCCGTGGCGCTGAGCTTGGCCTACAGTATGCGGCGGATGCTCAAGACCAACAACCTCGTCAGAAAGATGCATGCTTGCGAGACGATGGGTGCTACGACCGTTATCTGTACTGACAAGACGGGCACGCTGACGCAGAACAAAATGCAGGTCTATGAGAGCCGTTTCTTCGGGATGCCTTCGGGATGCCTTCGGGATGATGCTGTGGCCGAGGGAATGGCCGTCAACTCCACGGCCTCGCTGGATTTCTCCGACCCGAAGTCGCCCCAGGTGCTGGGCAACCCTACTGAGGGTGCTCTCCTGCTGTGGCTCGACCAGCAGGGCGTGGACTACCGCCAGTTGCGCGAGGCTGCTTCCATCGACGAGGAACTGCCCTTCTCCACAGAGCGCAAATATATGGCTACTGTCGTCCGCTCGCCTCGGCTCGGAGGGCAGCGCGTGCTCTACGTCAAAGGTGCGCCCGAGATCGTGCTCTCGCTCTGTGCCCAGACGGCAGGGGACGTGGCGCGCGAGACCATCGATGGCTGGCTGGCTGGCTATCAAGGCCAGGCCATGCGTACGCTGGGCTTTGCCTCGTTGCCACTCAAGGACGGCGAGGAGGCCATCGCCGAGGGCAAGGTGGTGGCGAAGGGCCTTACCTTCCAAGGCATTGTGGCTATCAGCGACCCCGTGAGGGCCGATGTGCCGGCAGCAGTAGAGAAATGTATGAAGGCGGGCATCTTGATCAAAATCGTCACGGGCGACACGCCAGGAACGGCCAAGGAGATAGGGCGCCAGATAGGTCTCTGGACTCCGCAGGACGGAGACAGGGAAATCATCACCGGGCCGGAGTTTGCAGCCCTCTCGGACGAGGAACTTGCTCGCCGTGTGATGGACTTGAAAATCATCGCCCGGGCGCGCCCCATGGACAAAAAACGGCTCGTAGAGGCGCTGCAGAAACTCGACCAGGTGGTGGCCGTGACGGGCGACGGAACCAACGACGCACCTGCCCTCAAGGCGGCCCACGTCGGACTCTCGATGGGCGACGGAACGGCCGTGGCCAAGGAGGCGAGCGACATCACGATCATCGACAACTCGTTCTCTTCCATCGGCAAGGCCGTGATGTGGGGACGCTCGCTCTACAAGAACATCCAGCGCTTCCTGCTCTTCCAGCTCACGGTCAATGTGGCGGCGTGCTTCATCGTCCTGAGCGGAGCCTTCATGGGCACGCAGAGCCCGCTCACGGTCACGCAGATGCTATGGGTGAACCTCATCATGGACACCTTTGCCGCCATGGCTCTGGCTTCGCTGCCGCCCTCGGAGCGCGTGATGCGGGACAAGCCGCGAGACCGCAAGGCCTTCATCCTCACCCGCGCGATGTATGAAAATATCCTGGGTGTGGGCGGCTGCTTCTTCGTCTTGCTCTTCGTGCTGCTCTATATCTTCGAGCACGCCGGCATCACGAGTCTCATGGACTTGCTCCACGTGCGCCTCGGAGCGTCCGACGGACTGACCCGCTACGAGGAGACGCTCTTCTTCACCATCTTCGTGATGACCCATTTCTTCTATCTCTTCTGTTCCAGGGCCTTTGAGACGGGACGCAGCGCCCTCCATTTCAAGGGCTGCAAGGGACTGCTGCTGATCGTGGCCATCATCTTCATTGGACAGATAGCCATGGTAGAACTGCCGGGAATACAGCATTTCTTCAACGTCTGCGACCTCAAAGTGGCGGACTGGGCCATCATCATCCTGGGCTCTTCCCTCGTCCTGTGGGTGCGGGAGGGCTGGAACTGGCTCAAGCGCTGCGTCGGCTAAGGGCGCAGAATCTGTGTGCTGGGCGGGCGCGCCTCGAACTTTTTGCGCCCGCCAGGCACAAAAACGCGGGTATCATTTTGCCATTCGGCCTTATTTTTGTATTTTTGCATCCTTGAACTTTCGCGAAGGGGAAGAGCCACGCTGCTTGCTTGATCTTTCCCCCTCTGCGGCAACAATTCAACAAGGCAAAGGCTGACTATGGCAACAAACGACAAGGGACTTACCCCCATGATGCGGCAGTTTTTCTCGATGAAGGAGAAGCACCCCGAGGCGCTGCTGCTCTTCCGCTGCGGCGACTTCTATGAGACCTACTGCGACGACGCGGTGGAGGCTGCGCGCATCCTGGGCATCACGCTCACGCGTCGCAACAACGGAGCGGCGAGCGGGGCGGAGATGGCGGGTTTTCCCCACCATGCCCTCGACACCTATCTACCGAAACTCATCCGCGCTGGAAAGCGTGTGGCCATCTGCGACCAACTGGAGGATCCGAAGAAAAAGCGGGCCGCCATCAAGGGCAAGAAGGGCCTTTCGGAGATGGACAAGATGGTGAAGCGCGGCATTACCGAACTCGTGACGCCGGGCGTGGCCATGGGAGACAATGTGCTCAACTACAAGGAGAACAACTTTCTTGCCGCCATCCATTTCGGTAAGGGGGCTTGCGGTGTGAGCTTGCTTGATATTTCCACGGGAGAGTTTCTCACCGGAGAGGGCAACTACGACTATGTGGAGAAACTCCTGGGCAACTTCCAGCCGAAGGAGGTGCTCTACGACCGCACGCGCAAGCAGGACTTTGAACAGCAGTTTGGTACCAAATTCGTCACCTTTGAACTTGACGACTGGGTCTTCACCGACCAGACGGCGCGACAGAAGCTCCTCAAGCATTTCAAAACCAAGAACCTCAAGGGTTTTGGCGTGGATCACCTGCGCAACGGCATCGTTGCCGCAGGGGCCATCATGCAGTATCTGGAATTGACCCAGCACACACATATCTCTCATATCACCTCGCTGCGCCGCATCGAGGAGGACCGCTACGTACGTCTCGACCGCTTCACCATCCGATCCCTGGAGCTCCTCCAGCCGATGCAGGAGGAGGGCACGAGCCTGCTCGACGTCATTGATCATACGGTCACGCCGATGGGCGGACGGATGATCCGCCGATGGACGGTCTTCCCGCTGCGCGATGTCAGGCAGATCAACGAGCGGCTCGATGGTGTGGAGTATTTCTATCGCGACACGGACTTCCGCGAGACGGTGGACGACGAGTTTCACCGCATCGGCGACCTGGAACGCATTATCTCCAAGGCGGCGGTGGGTCGCATTTCGCCCCGAGAGGTCAACCAGTTGCGCCATGCGCTGGCTGCCACCGTGCCCGTGAAGACGGCTTGCCTGGAGTCGGACAACGAGGCCATGCGGCGCGTGGGCGAGCGACTGAACCTCTGCGAGACGCTCCGAAAGAGAATAGAGCAGGAGATACAGCCCGACCCACCCCTGCAGATCAACAAGGGGGGCGTGATAGCGGCGGGCTTCAGTCCTGAGCTCGACGACCTGCGATCCATCCGCGACAATGGCAAAGAGTATCTGTTGCAGATACAGCAGCGAGAGATGGAAAAGACGGGTATCAGTTCGCTGAAGATAGGCTTCAACAACGTCTTCGGCTACTACCTGGAGGTGCGCAACACGTTCAAGGACAGGGTGCCAGCGGAGTGGGTGCGCAAGCAGACCCTCGCCCAGGCGGAGCGCTACATCACCGAGGAACTGAAGGAGTATGAGGAGAAAATCCTCGGCGCCGACGAGAAGATCATCGCCCTCGAGACTTCGCTCTTCATGCAGTTGGTGGAGGACATGAGGGAGTATATCCCGCAGATTCAGATCAATGCCAATGTCATAGCCCATCTCGACTGCCTGCTCTCCTTTGCCAAGGTGGCAGAGGAGCAGGGCTACGTGCGCCCCGTGGTCGATGAGAGCGACGTGCTCGACATCAGTCAGGGTCGCCATGCTGTCATCGAGACGCAGCTTCCTGTCGGGGAGCGATATGTCCCCAACGATGTCTATCTGGACACGGAGCGCCAGCAGATTGTGATGATCACGGGTCCTAATATGTCGGGTAAGTCGGCCTTGTTGCGCCAGACGGCCCTCATAGCAATCATGGCCCAGATGGGCTGTTTCGTGCCTGCCGAGCGCGCCCGCATAGGACTGGTGGACAAGGTCTTTACAAGAGTGGGCGCCAGCGACAGTCTTTCCACGGGCGAATCAACGTTTATGGTGGAGATGACCGAGGCTGCCAATATTCTCAACAACGTCACGCCACGCTCGCTCGTGCTCTTCGACGAACTGGGGCGCGGCACGTCCACCTACGACGGCATCTCCATAGCCTGGGCCATCGTGGAATATCTCCACGAGCACAAGCGTGCCCAGGCTCGCACGCTCTTTGCCACCCACTACCATGAGCTCAACGAGATGGAGAAACGCTTCGACCGCATCAAAAACTACAATGTGAGCGTCAAGGAGATGGATGGCAAGGTGATCTTCCTCCGCAAACTGGAGCGTGGAGGCAGCGAGCACTCCTTTGGTATCCATGTGGCCGAGATAGCAGGTATGCCGCCCTCCATCGTCCGCAGGGCTTCGACGATCCTGAAGCAGCTGGAGGCGGACAACGCTCAGGTGGGGTCGGCGGGAAAACCGAATGTGGAGAATGTGGCGACGACCGACGGAATGCAGATGTCGCTCTTCCAGCTCGACGACCCCGTGCTCTCGCAGATCCGCGACGAGATACTACATCTCGACATCGACCACCTCACGCCGATGGACGCACTCAACAAGCTCAACGACATCAAGCGAATACTCAATGGCAAATAGCCTCTGGAGAGCGGCGCGCAGCATAATAAAATATAATAATGAGTTGGAACGCATGGCTATACAAGCAAAATTGCGTAACTTTGCACCCCAATCGAGTGATTGACTCAATTTATAAGGTAATAAGAACTTCAACAAGGAAAACAGAATGGCATATCTTTTTTCATCAGAGTCTGTCTCTGAAGGACATCCCGATAAAGTAGCGGACCAGATTAGCGACGCTTTGCTCGACCAGTTTTTGGCCTATGACGACAAGGCACATTGCGCCATCGAAACTTTCAACACAACGGGACAGGTGGTGATCATGGGCGAGGTGCGCTCCACGGAGTATGTCGATTTGCAGACCGTGGCCCGCAAAAACATCGACCGTATTGGCTACAATAAGGCTGAGTATCAGTTTGACTCGAAGTCTTGTGGTATTCTGACTGCCATTCACGAGCAGAGCGAGGATATCGATCGGGGCGTCAGCCGCGAGGACGAGGAGGCGCAGGGTGCCGGCGACCAGGGAATGATGTTCGGCTACGCCTGCAATGAGACGGCCAACTATATGCCCGTCACGCTCGATCTCGCTCATCTTATCATGCGGACGCTGGCAGACATCCGCAAGGAGGGTAAACAGATGACCTATCTCCGCCCCGACTCCAAGAGCCAGGTGACGGTGGAATATAGCGACGAGGGTGTGCCGCAGCGCATCGTCACCATCGTCGTATCGACCCAGCACGACCCCTTCATGGACGACGACGAGGCCATGCTGGCCCAGATTCAAAAGGATGTGGAGGAAATACTCATGCCGCGGGTGAAGGCGCAGATCGAGTCGGAGTCCGTCCTCGCACTCTTCAACGACGACATACAATATTTGGTCAACCCCACGGGTAAGTTTGTCATTGGTGGTCCTCACGGCGACACGGGCCTGACGGGCCGCAAGATCATTGTCGATACCTACGGCGGACGTGGTGCCCATGGTGGCGGCGCCTTCTCGGGCAAGGATTCTTCCAAGGTGGACCGATCGGCCGCCTATATGGCGCGCTACATTGCCAAAAACATGGTGGCTGCGGGTGTGGCCGATGAGGTGCTCGTGCAATTGGCCTATGCCATCGGCAAGGCGGAGCCCGTGAGTGTCTATGTCAATACTTATGGACGCAAGCATGTGGCGATGAGCGACGGCGAGATAGCCGCAAAGATAAAGGGTCTTTTCGATCTGAAACCTAAGGCCATTGAGCGCCAGCTCAAGCTGCGCCAGCCGATGTATCTTGAGACGGCAGCCTATGGCCACATGGGCCGCAAGAACGAGGTGGTGAAGAAAAGCTTTACGAGCCGCTACCACGAGACGAAGACCATCGACGTGGAACTGTTCACCTGGGAGAAACTGGACCTGGTGGAGAAACTGAAAGAAGCATTCGGACTCTAAGCAAATGCCTGTTCTGCTGAAGGATACGCTGACGCCGCAACCCGTCAATGAAAACGCGACGCCCAATCCGGGGTCCAATTTTACGACAATAGACGGGGAGACGCGCAACACGGCAGGGATGACTCCCTACCGTGTGTTGCAGGAGTTGCGTCCTGACGCGACTGAGGACCAGAAGGATTCGGCCATTCAGGCCCATTTCAAGGTCGGCGACATAGCCTACAACACGCGCACGGACACGATGACGACTTTCGGCATCCGGGTGCTGAAGGTGAAGCCTTTCGAGAAGACACGCTTCATGGACACGACCTACTTCCATGGCGGGAAGTATTTCCACCCCGAGCTCGGACTGCCACGGGTGGGCGTGGCGGGCGATCCTGCTCCCTATCTCCTGCGCAACGACAACACCATCACCTCGCTGCTGCTGGGCTGCTTCTTGTTGGCTATGTTTTCTTTTTCCTTCTCCAAAAATCTCTTCTTGCAACAGCTGAAGAATTTCTTCTTCGTGCCGCGCAGCGTGGCCGAGATGACAGAGACGGCCCTGGAGCGTCGCTTCCAGTGGTTCTTCATCCTCCAGACCGCCATGCTCTTGGGCATTATCTACTATGTCTATCAGGCGTTCTACCTCCATACCGACTTCGTTATCGACTCGCAACTGGCCCTTATCGCACTTTTTGCGGGCTTCTTCACGCTCTATTTCGGAGTGAAGTATGGTATCTATAAGTTTGTCAATTGGGTATTTTTCCATCGTCAAAATAATGAACAATGGAACCGATCCTGGCGACTGCTTAGTGCCACGGAGGGCGTGCTGCTTTTCCCACTCGTTCTTCTCGTCGTCTATTTCGACCTTCCGCTCCCTTCTGCCTTTATCTACACCGCTTCCATCATCGTTTTGGTGAAGATTCTGACCTTTTACAAAAGCTTCACCATCTTTTTCAGTCAATCGAACGTCCATCTGCAAATTATTTTGTACTTTTGTACGCTCGAACTGATGCCGATCGTGACTTCGTGGGGCATTTTGGAAATGATAGCAAGCTATTTGAATATAAATTTTTAAGACAACGATGATTAAAAAGATTTTGATATCCCAACCACAGCCCAGTGCCAAATCTCCTTATTTTGACATAGAGAAAGCACAAGGTGTAGAAATGGTGTTCAGACCGTTCTTCAAAGTGGAAGGAATCACGGCCAAGGAGTTTCGCCAGCAGAAGATCAACATCCTCGACTACTCGGCTGTAGTGTTCACTTCACGCCACGCTGTCGACAACTACTTCAAGCTGGCCAAGGAGATGCGCATCACCATTCCTGAGGACATGAAGTACTTCTGTGTCATCGAAACCATCGCTCTTTATATTCAAAAATACGTCCAATACCGCAAGCGCAAGGTCTTCTTTGGCAAGACGGGCAAGATTGCGGACCTTATCCCGACTATGGTGAAGCACAAGGTGGAAAATTATCTCGTGCCGCAGAGTTCGGTCCACAACGACAGTCTCACTATGCTGCTGGACGAGAAGGGCCTCAAGCACCGCGAGTGTGTGATGTACCGGACGGTGAACAACGAACTGACGGAGGAAGAGGTGAAAAACTTCGACTATGACATGGTGGTCTTCTTCTCTCCCACGGGGGTGCAGTCGTTTACCAGTAGTATGCCCCAGTTTGAGCAGGGCGACGTTCGTATCGCAGCCTTTGGTCCTGCTACGGCCAAGGTGATCCGCGACTCGGGACTGCGTCTTGATTTGGAGGCACCCACCAAGGAGTTTCCGTCTATGACGGCTGCGGTGGAAAACTATCTGAAGCGAGAGAACAGAGTACAGCAATAATTCATAGAAGCGCATAGACCAAAGTATAATAACGGCCACGAAGATGACTGCGGGTAAGCACACATTCGGCAAAGAAGAGCATATCGTCAGCAAGTTGCAGATAGACCGTCTCTTCAGCAAAGGGGGCAGCCGTGCGTTGTCGGCCTTTCCGATTCGTGTGGTCTATCGTCTCTATGACCGTCCGGAGTATGACCCCGTGGCCGTGCAGGTGCTCCTGAGCGTGCCGAAGCGCCATCTGAAGCATGCTGTGGCGCGCAATCGCGTGAAACGCCAATTGCGCGAGGCGTATCGCTTGCAAAAGGAAATCCTCGCCGAGGCGCTGCCCGAGGGAAACCATCTGGACCTGGCCTTCATTTGGCTGAGCGATGATTTGGTTGATACCGCGACCGTCCACCATCGCATGGGCAATCTCCTTGCCCGCCTGGCGGAGCGACTGGGTAGTGCCAAAGCCTGACGAACTTAGCACATAGCGTGATGATGAGACTTTCGGAAGCCGCGCGGGGACTTTCGCGCATCCTTAGCTGGTTGCTCATCCTGCCCATTCGCTTCTATCAGCAATGTATCTCGCCCTTCACGCCTCCCTCTTGCCGCTTCACGCCGACGTGCTCGGAGTATGCGCGCCAGGCAATAGCAAAGCACGGACCTTTCAAGGGTCTCTATTTGGCCATCCGCCGACTGCTCAGATGCCATCCCTGGGGTGGATCGGGCTACGACCCCGTGCCTTGAGTCAAGAGGCGGGCCCACTACGATGCGTAGCGCCCATGATGGAGTGCTATATATTAATAAGGAGAAATAGAACAATCTTTTAAATACATCTCATACAATTTCTATGAAGAATTTTGTTGAAGAGCTGAAATGGCGTGGAATGCTTGCACAGATCATGCCAGGCACAGAGGAATATCTTTTGGAACATACCGTGTCGGCCTATCTCGGCACAGACCCTACCGCAGACTCCCTCCATATCGGACACCTCTGCGGCATCATGATGCTGCGCCATCTGCAGCGTTGTGGACACAAGCCTTATCTTCTCGTCGGAGGCGCTACGGGCATGATTGGCGATCCCTCAGGCAAAAGTGCGGAGCGCAATCTCCTTGACACCGAGACGCTCTACCACAATCAGGAGGCCATCAAGAAGCAGGCATCCAAGTTTCTTGACTTCGACGGCACGGCGCCCAACAAGGCCGAGATGGTCAACAACTACGACTGGATGAAGGACTTCTCCTTCCTCGACTTTGCCCGCGAGGTGGGTAAGCACATCACCGTCAACTATATGATGGCGAAGGAGAGCGTGCAGCAGCGTCTCAACGGTACGGCGCGCGACGGACTTTCCTTTACTGAGTTTACCTACCAGCTCCTCCAGGGTTACGACTTTCTCCATCTCTACCGCGAGCATGGCGTCCGGTTGCAGTTGGGTGGCAACGACCAGTGGGGCAATATGACAACGGGTACTGAGCTGATCCATCGCACTCTGGGCAACGACGTAGAAACCTTCTGTATCACCTGTCCGCTCATCACGAAGGCCGATGGCAAGAAGTTTGGCAAGACGGAGAGTGGCAACGTTTGGCTCGACGCCAAGCGCACCACGCCCTATGCCTTCTACCAGTTCTGGCTCAACGTGGCTGACGATGAGGCAGAGCGCTATATCCGCATCTTCACCGACCTCGACCATGAAACCATCGAGGGACTCATCGCCGAGCACAGACAGGATCCGGGCCGCCGCGCCCTGCAGCGTCGTCTCGCCGAGGAGGTGACGGTAATGGTCCACTCGCGCGAGGACCTCGACATGGCTATCGCTGCCAGTAACATACTCTTCGGCAAGGCGACCCGCGAGACGCTGGAGCAGCTTGATGAGGCTACGCTCAACGATGTATTCAAGGACGTGCCCCACTATACGATCTCCCGCGACCAGATCGGACAACCTGCCGTTGATATCTTCTGTCAGGAGGGTTGGCAGATCTTCCCCAGCAAGAGTGAGATGCGCAAGCTCGTCAAGGGCAACGGTGTGAGTCTTAACAAGGAGAAGCTCACGGCCTTCGACCGTCCTGTCACAGCCGAGGACCTCATCGACGGCAAGTATCTGCTCGTGCAGCGTGGCAAGAAAAACT
>UMBZ01017532.1_pt1 | contig 11403 bp, 9 predicted proteins | sample 1964091 | NCBI WGS metagenome assembly UMBZ01 (sample SAMEA4835954, study PRJEB28245) | human gut metagenome | biome: gut microbiome; material: fecal sample | place: Denmark | collected 2008
ATCTAACTTCGTTTGGATTTTAAATGGAAAGAATGCGATGGTTCAAGTGAAACATTGCGATGTGTTGATTGAACCATAGCAATGTTTTCTTACCAAGGCTACAATACTACCGCCGTCTGGATAATGTAGTCATTCTAAGAAGCAATATTCAATATCAAAACAACAAGGTTGCCAATTCCTACGCTTAGGAGCTGGCAACCTTTCTACTTATTTACATTCAGTTTTATAAAGCCTTGGCTTTTTCAGGCTCGTTAGTCGTAACGTAGTCTATACCCTGCTTGAAGAATTGTTTTATTTCTTTCAAATCGTTCACCGTCCATACATTGGTGACAAGGTTAAGCTTCTTGGCTTCTTTAATCCATGACGGATTCTTCTTGAATACCTTGTCCTGATAGTCGATGCCAGTATAGCCGGCTTCCTTTGCCTGGAGTGGCGAGAGGTCGCCGTTAAGATAAGACACCTTAGTTCCGGGAAGGTTACGCACGATATAATCACAAGCGTGTTTGCTGAAAGAGATGTATTCAGTTCTGCTTTCCAACCCAGCCTCTTTTACCATTTTCAAAGCTGCGTCTATGCAACGGTCTTCATCGCTCTTCTGTACATGTTCCTTAACTTCGAGTATGAGTTTCATATCACCCAACGGTTTAGCCGCTTCCAGATACTCGCTCAACGTAGGTATAGCCTCGCCATTCTTCAGTCGCTTATCTTTAATGTCAGCATAGTTAGCGTTCTCAATCTTAATGCCGCCTACATAGTCGTCATGAAATACCACTACCACTCCATCACGAGTGATGTGTACATCGAACTCTGAGCCGTATACTCCAATCTTGTAAGTGTTCTGTAAAGAAGAAATAGAATTCTGGGCGGAACCCTCAGTTTTCCAATATCCTCTGTGCGCTATCACCTGCGGCGCTCTATTCTTAGCTATAGACGGAAGAACAACTCCCATAAGCAGCATAACATAAACGATTAATCTTTTCATAATTGTATCTTTAGTTTACTTGTTTTAAAATCCTATCTTAAACAGCAATAATTCAAAAACCATGCCATAGTGATTTCTGCCGCAAAAGTAGATGGAGCATATTACATCGAGGTTTCTATTTTATGAAGAAATGGTAAAAGCTTAAAAAAGGATTAGCTGATGTGGCTATATGAATAAGGTGTAAACTTGAAATTTCAGCTTAACATATTTGTAACAGCATTGTAACACACCCTGAATACTTTTGTGCCGACAAAAACTATTTAGTATTCAATGAAGACGACTAAGATTTCTAATTTCATTATGATGGCATTCTTGGGATGCTGTTCTATCTCTTCTGTCTCTGCGCAACAAGCAAGTGCAATTGGCGTGCAACGACCTAAGCTTGTGGTTGGCATAGTAATCGACCAGATGCGTTGGGATTATTTATATCGCTATCAAAAACGTTATACTGACGGCGGTTTCAAGCGATTGCTCAACGAGGGTTTCTCATGCGAGAATACCGTGATTCCGTATGTGCCTTCTGTAACTGCCATCGGACATACTTGCATCTATACGGGTAGCGTTCCGTCTATTCATGGCATAGCAGGAAACAATTTCGTAAAAAACGGAAAGAAGGTGTATTGTACCGACGACGATACGGTTAAGCCGGTAGGTGCTAACAGCGAAGCGGGACTTATGTCGCCAAGGAATTTGTGGGTAACTACCATAGGTGACGAAATGAAAATCGCTTCGAACGGACGTGCCAAGGTGGTGGGCGTAGCTCTTAAAGACCGAGCTTCTATTCTCCCTGCCGGACACAATCCAGACGGTGCGTTTTGGTTCGACGATAAATCGGGAAATTTCATTACGAGCACTTATTACATGAATCAGTTGCCTAAATGGGTAGAAGCATTCAATGGCAAGAAGCTCCCCGAGCATTATCTGTCAGAAAAATGGAATACACTTTATCCTAAAGATACATACACAGAAAGCACATCCGACGAAAACGAATACGAAAACGGAATAAAGAAAGGCGTAAAGGCTACTCTCCCACTCAATCTTCCGGAGCTGTATAAGAAATATGGTTATAACATTATCAGAAACACTCCTTTCGGTAACTCGCTGACGTTCGATATGGCAAAAGCAGCTATCGACGGAGAGCAGCTTGGAGCTGATGACGAAACCGATCTATTAGCGGTAAGTTGCTCAAGTACCGACTATATCGGTCATCAGGTAGGAACTCACGCTGTAGAGACCGAAGATACTTATCTACGTCTTGATAAGGCGATTGCCGATTTCCTGTCATACCTCGACACAAAAGTAGGCAAAGGCAATTATCTGGTATTCCTCAGTGCAGATCATGGAGCGATGAACAATGCCCGTTTTCTGCAAGACCGCCGTATTCCTGCTAGCAACTGGGACGATGGTGTCGCAGCTAAGAAGCTGAACGAAGTACTAGCTAAGGAGTATCCTAACACAGGCGATTTAGTAAAAACCGTGATGAATTATCAGGTATTCTTCAACCGCGAGGTGATCAAGAATCAGCATTTGGACTTCGCTAAAATAAAGCAGACAGTAGTAGATTTTCTGAAGGAAGATTCATGCGTACTATATGCGTGCGATATGGAAAAGACAATGACTGAGAGTATTCCCGAAGAGGTAAAATATCGAATCGTAAATGGTTACAACCGTGAACGCAGCGGAGACGTACAGATTGTGCTGAAGCCAAACTTCTACACACACGGAATGAAGGGCACAGACCACGGTGCATGGAATCTATACGACACGCACATTCCTCTAGTATTCATGGGATGGGGCATCAAGCATGGCGCTACCACTAAGCGGACGTTCATGACCGACATTGCTCCTACCATCGGAGCACTGATTCATGTGCAGGCTCCTAACGGTTGCGTAGGACAACCAATTTCCTTCACAAGATAAGTACCTCTACTACTATCGATATTAAGACGCTTAAAAGCGAAACAAACACACAAAAGAACAACGATTCATTCAAAAAAGGAAAGTTTTCTGAAGATTTTCCGGGTAAAAGTGCCGCAATTTAAAATATTTGTGGCACTTTTATGTTTTAATTCAATAGAACGATAATTTTAAAAACAAAAACCATGACTATCGGAGATAAAATACCAGAAGTTCTTGGCATCGACCAAGACGGACGTGAGATTAAGGCAAGCGACTATCGTGGCCGCAAGATTGTACTTTACAGTTACCCCAAAGCTAACACCAGCGGATGTACTGCCGAAGCTTGTTCGCTACAGGCTCATAAGGAAGAACTTGCTGCTGCCGGTTACGACATTATCGGTGTGAGCAAGGATAAGCAGGCTCTTCAGAAGAAATTCGCAGACGCTCAGGGTTTGCAGTTCCCTCTTATTGCAGATACAGAGACTACCCTTCTACAGGAACTCGGTTGCTGGGGGGAAAAGGTAGCTTGCGGACGCAAAACCATCGGCATTCTTCGCACCACTTATCTAGTGAACGAAGATGGAATCATCGAGAAGATTTTCACTCCAAAAGAAATCAAGACAAAGACTCACGCAGAACAGATATTGGATTATATCAATAAATAATCAGGATTTTGCGCTAATTTATAAGTTGCCCCATCAGAACAAAACTACTGATGGGGCAAAAATCTTACACCTAATTCAATATGACTATACACCAAATAACATTCAGCCCCACCGGAGGAACGCGCCGTGCAAGTGAATTCCTTTGCAAGGGTTTCAATGCCCAAAGCACCATTACTGAGCTTTGCACACAAGAAGAGAATTTGAATTATCCAAATATCGCAGCAGACGACTTGGTGGTGATTTCAATGCCAGTATATGCAGGACGTGTGCCGGCATTGGCTGTAGAACGATTGAAAAATGTCATCAGCAACGGAGCCAAGTGTGTGATTATCGCCGTTTATGGCAACAGAGCATACGAGGATGCTTTGATAGAGATGCAAGATGTGGCAACAGAGATGGGATTCCAAGTAATAGCGGCTATAGCTGCCATTGCAGAACATAGCGTATGCCGTATGTACGCCACAGGCAGACCCGATGATATCGATGCCAAGGAATTAGCGGCATTCAGCGTAGCCATTCTTGAAAAAATAAAGGAAAACAAGCCTTTCGCCCCTCTCGCACTGCCAGGCAACCGCCCTTATAAGCAAGGTTGCACAGGTCCATTCCCTACCGCTAACGATAATTGCACGGATTGCGGAACCTGCGCAAGTCAGTGTCCTACAGGAGCCATCGCTCTTGATAACCCTAAAGGAAACAACAACGAGCTTTGCATAGGCTGCATGCGATGCGTTTCGGTTTGTCCCGTTCATGCAAGAGGCATAGGCGAACGACTCAACATGCTGGCGGAACTACTCAAACCGCTATGCAGCGACAGGAAGCAGAACGAATTGTTTGTGTAAAACTATGACCCAACAACATAAATACATACAACTAGACTTATTCCAAGAAGAAGCGGAAGATAACGAAAAGAAACTCGAATCTTCTGCCGACCAAGAGTACGACCTGACGGACCTGTTCGCAAGGCTAGCCAAGTCCGACTTCCGCAGTCGATTCCATCTTACAAAGAAAGACAAAGAGTACATCGCCCAGAAAGGTTTGCCCACCATCCGCCGACACGCGGAAGACTTCATCGCCAAACGACTGGCTCCAGCCGTTATTCCGAACGACGGCAAGCAGACACCAATGCGAGGCCATCCAGTGTTCCTTGCCCAGCACGCCACCGGCTGCTGTTGCCGAGGATGCTTCTACAAATGGCATCACATCCCCGCCAGACGAGAACTCACCAATGAAGAACAGCAATATGCCGTAGCCGTACTGATGGCATGGATAGAAACGCAGAACAAACATTAAATAAAAATCGCATTTTCTTCACAGATTCCAGATAAATTCTTACTTTTACGCAGAAAGATTACACAGTGCATCCGTAGCTTTGCACTCAAGATACAAAGAGAGGTCAAGAACAGCTTACTTCTAAATCATATTTGCGCATTGCGCGAAGGTAAACAGCTGTATCAATTACCTCTCTTTTTTTAATATTACTCTTTCTACCATTTATTATGATGAACAATATTCTCACAAAAATCGCTTTGCGTTACCGTGCGTTGTACCTCGACATCAGTCGTGAAGACATCAACAAAACCTCTGCAGCTACAGTTCCGGTAATGGCATTCGTGGCACGCCTGAAAGAAAACGGTTTCTGCGTAAGCGAGGAACTGCTACATGCGCTCAACGCCGTTTCTGCCGATACCCTTGCCGAGATTACACGCTGCATAGAAGAAGTGATGGGCGTAAACCTGAACTGGGCGGCGCTAGTAAAAGGATGGGATGTGCCTACGGGCGAATCATACGTAGACCACCTTATTACGTGGGTAGCCAATATAATGGGCGGCGAAAACGCGGGACTCAAAGGTACTACATTGCCGTGTGGACATTTCATTCCGGAGGGCACGTTCCCCATAGAACGCTACAACGGTTGCCCGTACTGCGGCACTCCGTTCAAGACCGCCGATTTCGTATATAAAGGTCAGGGCAGCAAACTGAAAGAGCTTCGACTCTTTACGGATAGAGATATTAAGAACGTCTTTACCTCGCTCCTCACATCAGCCACTCCCCTCGACGCTACCCAAAAAGATACGCTGGAACAGTTGCTTCGCGAATATCATCTTCCCGACGATGTTACCATCACGATGAAGGAAACCGCCATGCTTGTAATTAAGTTCCTCGCCGAACAAGGCAAAGCCGATGAAGCCTCTGTACTACTAAAGACTCCAGCCGATGTGCTGCGTTATCTGTGGTACGAAAAGACTGGATATGTGCAGATTATAGAGCCGAAGACTTTAATGGCTCATGCAGGAAAGATGTACAGACATATGTGGGGGCCTCTGGACAGAAGCGAAGATGCCGCACAAGAGATGAAGAAGAAACTGATGTTGAAATACGACCGCAAGGCTTGTCTCCGTGCGGCGAAATGGCTCAACGCTACGCAGCTCTCTGCGGAACAAGCGGCAGAAAACATGAACCCCAAACGAGGCATGTGGATAAGAATGATTCGTGCGCTTCGCCTTGCCGAATACTCGCACAAGAATGGTATGGAGCATTTGGCGGAAATACTCGATGTTTTCTACAGACAAGACTACTCCACCTGGCAGGGCCGCGTAGATAAAGCCCGTTTGGAGAATGATGCTGACAAGACTATTTCGCTGCTGAAAGAACGTCCGGGACTGTTTGCCCGTTGCCTCTTCGCGTCTATGCTGAGATTTGGTAGCGATAAGGTGCTCACCGTATTCAACGAGATAGCCGACCGACTCCCTGCACGCTTGCTTCTGTCGTTAGGCAATGCGGCAGAGTCTTACTTCGACCCTAAAGAAACCCGACTTGCACGTCCCATTACCGGCGTGACTCATAAAATAGAAGCCAACAAGCTACTCGCTCTCTACAACGATGACACCCGTAAGACGATGGTAGCAGATATGATGAACATCTACAAGAGTTCAATGATTCGTCGATTCTCAGCTCAGAAAACCGATACCAAAACGGTATATATAGACCACGCCCTATACAATATTCCGGTGAGCGTAGGCGACCGTGCCACAACTATACAAGATACATCGTGCGCCCTTATGGGAACTCGCTTCCCGATAGAAGGAGATACCGTACGACTCTTCATGCAATGGGGAAAAGGACTGCCAGCACAACACCTCGACATGGATTTGAGTTGCAGCATCTCATTGCCAAACGACGAAGTGGCTGAATGCGTTTACTACAACCTCACCTGCACAGGAGCGAAACACTCTGGTGACATCCGCTCTATCCCCGATATGGTAGGCACAGCCGAATACGTGGAACTCTCTCTTCCTGAATTAGAGGAGGCGCAGGCTAAGTACGTCACCTTTACATGCAATGCCTACTCATGCGGATCGCTCTCGCCCAACCTTGTAGTTGGTTGGATGAACTCCGCCTACCCCATGACGGTTTCCGAAGAAAAAGGCGTAGCGTACGACCCCTCTTGCGTTCAGCACATGGTGCGCATCAGCGAGGGCAACCTCACAAAGGGACTTGTCTTCGGAGTGCTCGATGTAGCCCGACGAGAAATAATCTGGCTGGAGATGCCGTTCACGGCACAGACACTTCGCGGAGCCAACAGCGCATCAGTAGAAGCACTTCTCCACAAACTCGAAGCTAAGCTATCTGTAGGAGAATTAATTGAGATGAAGGCGAAAGCACAAAACCTCGCCATAGTTGCAAGTGCGGAAGAGGCCGATGAAGCCTACACCTACGAGTGGGCGCTCAACCCCGCCGACGTAACAAAGCTACTCTATATGTAACTCGATACCAACACATCAGCGAGCGACTTCAGGACACAAAAAAAGCGACCCTAAAGTCGCTCGCGATGATTCTGAATAATAGGAGGATTAACCCCATCATAATACATATAATAAAAGGTGTCATTACCGTCGGGTTCCGAGCTGTCGCTCAGTACAAACCGCTTGCCGTCTACGTACCTCCTATAAATGAACAGCCGCTTCAAGGAATTCCGTGTACGGATAAACACCCTCCGGTTACTGACGAAGCAAACGCCATTGCCCATCTTAATTTCATCCCTCCTGATAGGTGCCGCATCCATATAATACGCACGCAGGAAATACAAGTCGCCCAACTTCATGAAATTCAAGAACCCTATGCTCACCATCTCCGGTCTCTGCGTAAAGGCTACCTTATTCTCAAGACACACCCAATAGTCACTGCCATCCTCAGTGATTCTGAGCAAGCCGTTATCCTCCAACTCCGCATAGTCGAACTGCAACTCCGGACTATCCACAGGCTTGAACAACTTGGTGCGAACCACATACTTGCCATCCCACTTCTGCACTACACGCAAATCGTACGCCGTGGGACACACCTTTCTGTAAGTACCCATAGACTGCCATTTATCTATAAAGTACTCCCTATAGAACACCTGACACAAACCATCATCCGTACGAACATAACGCAAATCTCCCAACTCGCTATAGTCGCTAACTCGCAACTTATCGCCTAGGCTAAAGCCACCAATCGCCGACATAAAGTTGCGCATATACCGCTCCTCCTGCTCTTCGAACGCCAACAGCCCAGCCTCGTATTCCGCCTTCTTCGCTTCCCACTCCTCAAGACTGATGCCGTGTAATAACGGTTCAAGTCCCTTACGCCAAGCCAACACAGCAGTCTCACTTTCCCAAAGCACAACATCGTCGAACTGATCCTTCTGTCTGTACAGCACCTCCGGTTCCGATGGTTGGATGAAGAAAGACTTAAACCGAAGCCAATCGTTCACGCCATGCGCCAAAGCGTCGGGCACCACAAAGCACCCATCATCCATCCAGCGAGTCTTCACCCTCGGATAAAGCTTCATGCCATCCGTAGTGCTGAACTCCAGGAAACCGATACGCTCAATCCTCGGTCTACGCACAAAGCGCACCCCATTGTGTAAGTCCATCCACGGACGCTCACGGTCAATCTTCCTTCTGGAACACAACTTCACTATGCCGTACGCCTTCAACTCCACCTTATTATATACGCAAGGCAACACCTCTGCGCCAGCCTTGTCCACTATACCCCAAAGCCCATCTTCGCTTTCCTTCAGCTTGTAACCGTACGCCGCCTCCAAGTCCATACGCTGACCCTGGTGCGTCATTACGGTAATAAGCTCCGTATCCTCGTCGGCAGTGATGCGCTGCACACCGTCATGTATGGAATAAGCCACATCATACTGCTCTTCCGCCTTAAGGAGATTACCCTTTCCGGCAAGCCGTCCGTCAAACATCGCCTGCCAGTCCCTATCGTCCGACGGCAAGCCGAACAAACGATACAGACCAACATTATCCAATATCAGGCAATACTTTTTACCGTCGAACACACGCATGCCACGGCCCACCTGCTGCAGATACTTAGCAAGCGAAAGCGTAGGTCGAGCCAACTGAATGAACTCCACGTCGGGACAGTCGAAGCCCTCGCCAAACAAGTCCACGTTAACCAAGACCCTTACAGCTCCCGACGACACTTCACCTTTCTCTGCCGAGTCTCCACTTCTCTTAAACTCCTCAACTATCCGCTTCCGGTCATCAGCAGACATCTTCCAACTAATCGCCACCGCAGGAATGCCATGCTCTCTATAATACTCGGCTATATGCTCAGCATGATTTACGTCTATAGCATACGTTATGCCCTTCTTGTCTGGCGCATACCGTAACACCGTATTGCACAGACGTTCTATACTAGGTCTGACATCCAACTTCTCGCTCATCTCCTTCAACGAAAAATCACCGTCGGCCCCACGCTTGGTCAGTCCGAACACCATCCGCTGATCCTCACTATCCGCCTTTATCGACATATAATCGTACAGCGACAAACGCCCGTCGGCAATGAATTTCTTGGTAGACCACGACTGCAGCAGCACATCAAACAAATCAGAAAAACCCTTCATGTTCAACCGACACGGAGTAGCCGTTACCCCAAGCTTCTTAGCCTCCGGATAAGCGTTCATCACCTCCGCATAAGTCCGTGCCAACGCATGATGCGCCTCGTCAATCACTATCAGCGAAGGCTTCTCGTCCAACTCCCCATGATGCTTCGATAACCACTGTATCGACATCACCTTTATAAAGGAAGATTGATATTCAGAGCACGCCAATCCCGACTGCCCGGCCAGCGATTCCTCAATCTGTTCCACCAGTTCACGCCGATGGGCCACAATCCATACGCACGCATTCTTTGCCCTCTGCACCTCGTCCATAACCACGCTGGCCAGCACATGCGTCTTACCCGTACCCGTGGGCATCTGCACCATTACGGATCTACACGACCGAAAAGCCGCCTCGATCCGCTCCTTCATTTCTATCTGATAATCGTAAAGCCGGATATTAGTCATAATCAACCAAGCGATTCGCTACCGTCTTCGCCATACTTGCCATCCTTGGCCTCGTATATAACCGACGGTTCCAGCACCTCTACCGAGTGCCATTCGCCCTGCGGCACCACACAACCGTAATTGCCCAGCGCCGGATCAAGATGGATGCGTTCCTTCTCGTTACCGTTCTCGTCATAGAACACCTCTACCAACTTACCGCACAGCAACAGCACATTCTCCGTGCTATTAGGATGCCGATGGATAGGCACCACCGTTCCCGGCAACAACGCATTCAGCATACGCTGCGAATTATCGTTGGCCGAAGTACGCAAGTCGAAGTTCTGACGCAAGCGAGGATTAGCCATAGCCTGCTCGAACAACTTACCTAAGAACTCTTTATTCAATTCCATAACCGTGATATTCATTATTTGCCCAACGAAGCCAGATACTCCTCGTGCAAGTGGTAATATTTCTTCATAAACAACACATACGCTACGGCCAATATCGCCAAAGCACCTATCAGATACATCCAGTGACACAACACCGTATCAGGGCATAGATATATGAAGCCGAGCGAAACCGCCAACTGCATAACTATATACAGCGAAGTAACCTTTACATGTCCTATTTTCAATTCATTAGCCATAAGCTGATAAGCATGCTTTCTGTGAGCCTCGCCCAGATTCTCGTGCAGCATGATACGATGCACTATAGTCAAGCAACCGTCCACACCATACACCAACAAGAAAATCAGCCATGTAATATCCTCAGTCTTGATAATAACATTTCCCAACAAGAAAAGCATAATGAACGCTATGCCGATAGAACCCACGTCACCGGCAAAACACTTCGCCTTACCCTTCGGGCGGAAGTTAAAGACGCAGAACACCAACGAAGCCAAGACAGTAGATATTATCAAGCTCTGCTCTACATACCCACCATCCATGTTCACGGCCATCAGCGGCAACAACACCGCCAACGAATATCCCGCCGTGATGCCATTGATGCCATCCATGAAGTTAATCACATTTGTAGCCCCCACATAAACTATCAGCGCCACCAGCACTATCCACCACATCGACCAGTGCAATATTCCCAGCTGATAGAACGCCATCGCCGCAGCAGCGAACTGCGCCACCAATCTCACCGAGTCGGGCAGCGAACGGATATCATCTACGAAACTCACCCCAGCTACCAGTGTCAGTCCCGCCAGGAACCACGGATAATCGAATCCGAAAAATGCACTCCACACCCAAGCGCCAATCAAGAAGATGACGCCTCCCCCACGCAACACAATCGTAGAGTGCGACGAACGCTCATTAGGTTTATCGATAATGTTAAACTTATCCGCAATGCGGAAATACACGAGTTCCGCCGCGAGTAGCAGAACGAAAATAATTAAATACGTCATATTAAATTGCTATTGATTTTCTATTGAGAGTAAGAACAAGCACCCTTGTCCACAGTTCACTTCTGGGCATAAGCCATCGTGTAGTTAGTACTCAATTTAGGGCATACCCCTTTAATAGGCACTT
>UMBZ01038200.1_pt1 | contig 11370 bp, 9 predicted proteins | sample 1964091 | NCBI WGS metagenome assembly UMBZ01 (sample SAMEA4835954, study PRJEB28245) | human gut metagenome | biome: gut microbiome; material: fecal sample | place: Denmark | collected 2008
TTCCTATTCTTTTCATAATCTTCTTCATTTTGGCATGATAAGGGCAAGTGCCGTGCCAATATTTTAATCATGCTGATAATCAGGTTGTTAGGTGAAATAGTCAATAAGTAAGCTGTCTAATAATTAGACATAACCGTCTAATTCTTGGACAGTAGATTGCAATCTAACATTTTACGGATTTCGATATATTTATTCTGAAATATTTTGAAAATTTCGGCAAAAGTCTTATCTTTGCATAAGATAAGCTGCACTCGGCAATTTGAAAACAAGTTTTCATTGCGCTCATTTGCATTATCTTTGCATAAGAAACTACCTTTATAAAAGTGGTGGATTAAGCAAAAAGTCCCTTGGAGACGTGCATAAGTTTAATTGAATAACAGAAAATCAGATATGAAAAAAGACAAGAAGATGATGCCCTGGAAGAGGGGCTCAAAATGCCTGATGGCAACTGTGGCGTTCAGCCTTTCTCTCTTGCCGGCGCAAGGAGAGGCGGTTCATTTTACCATTCTTCCTACTTCGCCAGAGCAGCATATCCAGCACTTTGGCGCAAGTGATGCGTGGAGTATGCAGTTTCTCGGTCTCTGGCCGGAAAAGCAACAGGAGCAGATAGCAGACTGGTTGTTTTCCGTGGAAAATGATGAGATGGGGAAACCGAAGGGAATTGGTCTGTCGCTCTGGAGATTCAATCTGGGCGCAGGAAGCGAGGAACAGGGAGAGGCTTCGCAGATTCAGCGAGGTACCCGAACCCAATGCTTTCTGAATGCCGATGGAACCTATGACTGGAATAAGCAGGCGGGGCAACGACGCTTCCTGAAACTCGCCAAGCAGAGAGGAGTTCCTTATTTGCTGGCTTTCTGCAATTCTGCTCCCGTCTTTTATACGCAAAATGGACTCGCCACGAATACCGGACGGGGAGGAACCATCAACCTGAAAGACGACTGCTATCAGAAGTTTGGAAAGTTTATCGCCACTTCGCTCAAGGGGATTGAGGAGCACGACGGTATCCACATCGACTATATGAGTCCGATCAACGAACCCGATGGACATTGGAACTGGACGGGACCGAAGCAGGAGGGAAGTCCTGCTACCAACCGTGAGGTGGCCCGGGTGGTAAGAGAATTGAGCAAGGCCTTGGTGAAAGAAAAAATGAATACGCAAATCCTCATCAACGAGTCGAGCGATTACCGCTGTATGTTGGCTACGCATGAGACCGACTGGCAGAGGGGTTATGAAATCAACGCTTTCTTTACCAAAGACAGTACGAAAACCTACTTGGGCAACGTAAAACAGGTGCCGATGCTGATAGGTGGTCACAGTTATTGGACCAATACGCCAGTACCTTATATGCGTGAAGTGCGTATGCAGATAAGGGAAGCCTGCCGACAGAAGGGCATTAAGTTCTGGCAGACCGAGACTTGCATCATGGGTAATGATGAGGAAATAGGCGGTGGCGGAGGTTATGATTTCTCCATGAAGACCGCTCTCTACGTAGCCCGCATCATCCATCACGACCTGGTCTATGCCAATGCCGAGAGCTGGAGTTGGTGGCGTGCTGCTGGTGGCGACTATCGTGACGGATTGCTCCGCATCTACAGTAAGGATGGCTGGCAAACCGGTTGGGCTGTCGATTCCAAACTCCTCTGGTCTTTGGGCAACTATTCCCGCTTTATCCGTCCTGGTGCCCAGCGTTACGACATTTCAGCTACTGATGCAGACGGAAAGCAGGTGGAGGAGGGATATAATGATCCTCGGGGCGTGATGTGTTCTGCCTACAGAAATGTGGATGGAAAATGGGTGATGGTGGCAATCAATTATTCTGAGGACGTCAAGCCTATAACGTTGCAGGTGGCAGGAATGAGCCGGATGGAGTGGGAGATGTACCGCACCAGCGATGTTTCCTCCGAGAGTTTGGCTCCTGTAGGAAAATGTATGGAGAAGGCAGTTCTTGCACCTCGAAGCATTACTACGTTTGTGCAGGAATGATAAAACATCCATCTCAGATGGAGAGCTTATCCATTCTTTCAAAGTTTTATAAAATCTAATAGAAATTGATGATTAACGAAGTTTGGTTAATCCTGGAATTTGGTCAATAAAGAAGCTTGATCAATCCTGGAATTTGATGAATAAAGAAGTTGGGTCAATCCTGGAAATTGGTAAATTCCAAATATGAATAAAATAAGCCGTTTAGAGAGAATCTCTGAACGGCTTATAATGTCCTTGGTCGGCAAAGGCGAGCATTTCCTTATCGCCACGACTGTCTCCGAACGCTTCGATTTCATATCGTGTACGGTCGAAATCGAGTGTTGAGGCTCCCTTTCCATTATTGATGGTACGGGTCAGGGCTTCGCAGATGCGATGAACTTTCTCCTCGCCATAGCAGTTGTTGGTCTTGAAATAGCCGGTTACTTTACCGTTGGCTACTTCTATCTGGGTGCCGAGAACTTCCACATCAGTTAGGTTTTGGAAGTCGAAGAAAGGCTTCACCCAGTTGTCGATACTGGCGCTTACGATCAATACCCGTTCTTTCTTGCGCTTGGCTTCTTGTATTTTTCCAATACCACTCAGGCGCAGTAGATAGAGATTCTTAGCAGCAAAATTGACGCAGTAATCATCAAAATCTTCGATGCTCATACCGCCGAAGAAGTGCTTGAAAATAATCTGCTTCGCTTTCCAGTTGGGGAAAAGATGCAGTTTCATCAGCACGAGGATGGGGCTGTAGAGCAGGAAACCCATAAGGAAGCGCGTCTTCCCCATGCTGAATTTGATAAACTCGATGAGTGTATCTTTCTTTGTGAGCGTTCCGTCAAAATCGAAACAATATATTTTTTCTTTTTTCATCATTTCATTCTTTTCATTTGTCATTTTTCATTTGTCACTTCTCATTTCTCATTTCATCTCAGTATTTCCTTTTTCCCGAAGAAATAAGCCAATTTTGTTTTTTCCATAACCTTGGCAATAGCGATGCTTCCTGCGATGGCAAGGATAATGGTAAAAGCGGCCAGGAGGATTTCACTCTTGTCGAAGGCGAACAGAGGATGATAGAATTTCGCCGCCATTGTGAAGATGGGATGGAAGAGATAAATCGGCAACGTGTTCTTACCTATATATAATAAGGTGGACTTTCCTATCATTTGCGACTTGTAATATTGTTTCAACCACATAAGCGCAGAAATGCAGCACCAGCAGGAGAAAGCAACAGCCATGTTCCCCCAGTCATAGAGGTCTTCCCGACAGAGGATGAAAGGCCAGAGAATGAACGCCAAGGGAGTAGGGCGGAAAACCTTGTTGAAGTCGATGCGGCATTGGCGGATAACGACTCCGGCAAAATAATAAATGGCAGCCGTAATGTTCAGGGCTGGGGTCTTGCTGACCAGCAGCATCAGAATCGCCAAGAGAAAAAGGCGGGTTGTTAAAGACAGGGTTTCCTCCTCCGTCTTTCCCTTGTTTATATTGCTGCAAGAATCATTCCCCTTACTATTCTTGCAAGAATCATTCTCCTTACTATTGCAGCAAGGCTCAATTTCCTTACTATTGCTACAAAAATCATTCTCTTTATTATTCCTGCAAGAACAACGCCCCCTGTATTTGCTGATTATATCACAAGCCCGGAAACTCCCGTAATACAAGATTCCACAGATAATCATGGTCTGGATAAACCAATATGGACCGATGGAAGTGACGAAGATCTTTTGGGCGATTTGCGACAGGGAGAGTTCGGTAATGCCATCTCTTACTGGCAGGAAATAGGAGAGCACGGAAAATCCCGTCACCATGATGCCGTATGGCAGAGCCAGACAAAGCAGATATTTGCCAAACTGCCTGCCCGTTTTCCCGATGTTCACCAGATAACCCGTGATGATGAGAAAGGTAGGCATCATGAACGAGAGAATGCCTGCCTTCAGATGAGGATAAGCATTCCCGAAACTCACGATATGGATGAGAATCATCAGTATGATGAGAATAGCTCGGATGAAATCTAAATCTGTATTCCGTTTCATGCCTTATGCGATATAGATGAGGAACAGGAAGGCGGCAAGCCAGGCTACTACGATAACCTGGGTGATGCGGTCGCGGAGCAGAATCTTGGTAGGGTCGCCACTCTGCTGGTCAACAACTGCTATCTGGATGTAGCGCAAGAGTCCTACCAGAACGAAAACCGTTGTGAGATAGAGTTTGTCGGTATGGAAATGTTCCAGCACCTCCGGACTTACTGTGTACATAATGTAGCAGACCAGAGTGACCGAGGCGGTAATGGTAATCGCCTGATTGATGAAAGTCAGATTGTAGCGGCTCGTATTCTTGCGTGGAGCCTCTCCGGTCTTCTCCATTCTTATCACATCATCGCGGCGCTTGGCAAAGCTCATGAAGAGGGTGATGAGGAAGGTCATCAGCACAATCCACTTGCTCAGTACCACGCCCGTTGCCACACCACCTGCCAGCAGACGGAGTACAAAACCGAAGGCTACGATGCAGACGTCTATGATGGCATACTGCTTGAACTTTGCGCAATAACCTAAGTTCAGGCACCAGTAGAAAAGGATAATGCCCATCGTTTCCCATCCATCCAGCAGGCTGCTGCAGCCGATGGAAAGCGCTAACATCAGAAACATCAGTCCATACGCCTGTTTTACCGATACGGCTCCGGAAGCTATAGGACGATGGCATTTCACGGGATGACGTCGGTCTGCCTCCACATCGTAAATGTCGTTGAAACAGTAGATGCTGGAAGCAGCAAAACTATAGGCGAAGAAAGCGATGACTCCTGCCAGCAGGGCACTGGTATTGAAAAGTTCCCCGCCAAAGAAGAGCGGCATAAAGATAAAGCCGTTTTTAATCCATTGCTTCGGGCGAATGAGGCGCATCAGAGCAGACAACCCCTTACTGTCCTTTTCTATATTATCTATTTCTTTTTCTTTCATAAAGTCCTATTTTGATTATTTTTTTCCTTTCGTTCCTCTTTTCCCTTTTCCAAAGTCCTTTTTCCTTTTCAAAAAAGTTCTCCTTTCTCCCTTCTAATTTCTCATTCTCCTTTCTCCTTCTCCATCAGGATTTTGCCTAATTCCTTAGAAATCCAGCCCACGATTTTTGCCAATATCCAGGAGGCAGGGAGCGTGATGGCGATGCAGGTGAAGAAGGTAGGCCAATAGCTCCAATGCCATTTCTCGATATAGTAGAGCACGAAGTGAATGTGGATGAGGTAGGCCTCCAGACTCAAAGCGCCCACAAACATGAATGCCTTGTTTACCCATTTCGGAGTGCGGCGGAAGATGCGGTTGAGCAGCAGAATGCTGGTTACTGTGAGTGGGATATAGAGCATTCTTTCCAGGAAGAGCGGGAAATGACCATGCTTCACCTGCTCCAGGAAAATGCTGGAGAGAAGCGTCATCAGAAACATGATCCAGATCATCCAGATGCTTGCCCCGTCGAGCGTATCCTTGCGGCGAACCATCTCGCCCATGTTGATTCCGATGAAGAATATCGGTACACGGCTCCAGAAAATCTCCAGATGACCAACTGCCTGATGGATAGGAGTAACGTATTGCACCAGGATGCACCACATCACCATGACCACGGGCAGCCAGCGGTAGATAGGGTGGCGCCTGATGAGTTCCATATAGCCTGGAGCAAAGAGATAGAGCATCATCGTGGCAGGAATGTACCAGAAGTTCAACTCATCGTGCAGCCAGAAACCCCAGTTGATGGAAATCTCTCCGAAGAGATAAATCCAGTCCCACGTACTTCCGCCATGAAAACGGGGAATGTAGAAGAGGCAGGCGATGATGAGCCAGGCAGGATAAATGCGGAGATAACGGCGGATGAAGAAACGCTTAACGTCAGGATTCTTGACCCATGAAAACCACAGACCGATTCCGCTGAGGAAGAGAAACATATCTACTCCCACATTTCCCATTCGGCGAAGTCCATAGAAAGCATCTTCACGTGGCAATCCCACATGAAAGAGGATGATGAAGAGCATGGCTGCTCCCATCAGTTCACCACGAAATCGGCTGATATTCGCCAGTTCTATATCTTTTATCTTCATAGGCGTAAGCTAAGTGGAGAGTGAAGAACGAAGAGTGAAGAATTCTCTTGTCTTCTTGTTTGTATTCTTATTATGGAGGTGGAAAACGAAAAAAGCTTCTAAAGCTTCGGATTTGGGATTTTCTTCATCAGTTGCGTGAACAACCAAGCCAGGCAGATGCTCGATACGATGTAGAGGAGCAGACCTGCATACATATCTCCCTGTCGGCTGATAGGGATGAAAATCTTTCGTGTGATAGGGTGGCAGACGAAAAGTGCCGCCGAAATGCCGCCCATCCATTCCAATATCCTGTTGATTCCTGACAACCAGTTGACTCCTGAAAGAAATTTGGCGGTCAGTACGCTGAGCAGACAGATGAAGAGGGGCACGAAGGTCCATCCCATCATGCTGCCGCTGAGACTGTAGATGATGGAGCTGCAGAAGATGATGCCGAAGAAATTCGTCACGTTGTGATGGAAAGTCATCAATATCTTCTCGCCATATCGGGCATAGAGTACGCCTAACCCGAATGGCAACATTCCTCCCATGAAATTATAGCGGTAGCGGTTCATCCCCTCGCTCTCTGGATTGTCCCATCCCAACGCTATCTGTATCACTATGCAGACTACCATCAGTCCTACGGTGAATCCCCAATGTTTGCGATAGATGAACAGACGATAGACAATATAGAGTTGGAGCATCAATCCGAAAAACCAGAATGGTCCTGGCCAGATGATGCGGTCTGGGTCGGGCAATATATTATTAAACATACCTAACATCGCCACGACATCAAGTGTAGCATACTTGTGAGGACCGTATGTGATGTAGTCGAGCATGGTGAAGGCCACGAATCCCACAATCATCATCTTGAAGAGTTTCAGATAATGATAGCGGATGAAGCGAAGCGGCTCTTTCCAGTTCCACATCGTCTTTCCGTTGATGTTGACAAATTGTGTCGAGGCATCAAGATGTGGCTTTGCTTCATATTTCAATACCAGTCCGTATGCGCTCAGGAAGAGGAATACTGGTACGCCATAATGTCCGAAGAATGAGATGAGATGGAACGGCAGATTGAGGTCTGGATTGACCAATACCTGGTTCAGCCAGTCCACGTTGTGTTGAAAATACTGATACTCGTTCTCCTTGACGATAGAACCTATCCAATGGCAGTAGTTGTGCAGGAAAATGCCGATAATGGCAAGTCCTCGCAGCACATTACATTCCGAACGACTTAAAGTGGGTGTATTCATATCTTATTTCTCCTATTCTTTATTGAATGATAGGGGCATATTCTTTTTTATGGGTGCAAAATTACGTATTTTGTTTTGAATATGCAATATTCCTATTTCTTTTTCTTTTTATGTCCCATGGCAGCTTCTGCATCCTTCAGCCTTTTCTGCTTCTCCATTTCCGCATCCCTCAACTTGTCATAGTCGGCGCTGTTTTTCAGGATGCGAGGGCGCATTTCGTCATACTCTGGGCTTAGGATGTTGTACTTCGGATTGTAGGTAGGAGTCTCGATGCCTGCCAAATATAATAATAGGTGAGGCAAGGCATCGGTCATGAAACGCTTGTCCTTCGCTTTGCGAATCTGGCGGTAGATGTCACGATGGCTGCTGATGTACTTCTGGGAACAGAAAATCCAGAAAGGAATCTCAAACTCGTAGTGAGCCAAAGGCCAGTCAATGTTGGCAGAATGGTTGCGGCAGATGAAACCGCGGTTGCCCTCATAGCACTCCTCGCCATGGTCGGGCATGTAGATGACGATGGCGTTCTTCTTGGAATAGCGCTTTATAATCTGTGCCACAATAGAGTCGTTGTAAAGGGTGGCGTTGTCGTAATGGCTCAGCACCTTGCGCTGCTTGTCGGTCAGCTCGGGGCGCTTGTCCTCATAACTGCCAGCCCAGAAATGGGTCTGACTGTGCTTGTAGCGGGTCTTGTAATCCACGTGTTGACCCATCAGGTGGAAGATGGTGAGATTATACTTACTGTTGGTTTCAGCTTCCTTCAGTCCGTTGTCATAGTCCTCCAACAGTCCGTCGTCCAGGGCGTGCAGCTCCGTGTTGCGGCTGTCAAACTGCAACTTGCTGAGTTTCGGATTGTTGAGGAAGAAACCGCCGCTGAAGTCATATACGGCTTCCTTGGCCTGCGGCAGAAATTCATTGGTGATAAAGGTGACGTGGTAACCTGCCTTGCGGAAGATTTCCGGGAAGAGAGGGTAGTCGCACCACTCGCCCTTCTCGCCGATGACATGAGTGGAGAATACGTTCTTGAAAACAAAGCTGGTGAGATTCCAGCAGGTCACGACATCCGTAAATTTGGTCAGTTTCTTGGTCTTTTCCAATGCCACCTGATAAGGAGTCGTATCCATGAAATAACCGTATTGCTGGGAATGCTGCTTGCCGAAGCTCTCGCCGATGATGAGCACAATCTGTGGCGAACGGTAGGTGCAGGTATCTACCTCCACCTTGTCGGCAGCATGAATCAGTTGGGTAATCTGGTTGGCTGCCAACTTATTGGCGTAGATGCTGAAATTGAGACGGTAGATAGGCATGTAGAGATTGGCGCAGTCCTTCTCCGTGAGGGTATGTTCCACTTCACCGATGGTCTTGCCCGTCATCAGCTTGTGGATGGCCATCTTGTTGTGCCAGGAAGTGCAGGCGCTCCAGATGAAGAGGGCGATGCAGCAGATGCCGGCTACCTGAGGCAGGAGTCGGGTGATGCGATCAATATGAATGGTAAGCCAACCGTAGAGCGGTTTGCTGAAGGAGGCAAAGAGTACCGATACTTTCCAGATGAAATGGCGGAAACGGCGGAAGGCGGTGAGTATCTGCACGAAGATAAGCAGCAATACCCAGCCCACACTACTGAAGATAACCTCGGTAGAGAGGCAGGCTGCGATGAAGTTGCTTGCCTCGCTGCTGTTGGTTTCGCCCACCAGCATGAGCATGGAAGGGTTGAGCGTGGAGCCGAAATTGACGAAGCAATAGACATCAGCTATCGCCACGGCATACAAGATGAGATAGAGTACACCTCTGATGCAGAAGCGTACTTTCTTAGGAATCAAAGCCAAGACGGCACAAACGATGTAGAGGTCGAAAAACAGTTCCAGATACAGGTTGTCGTAGAGCTCACCCCATCTCGGGAGCGTTACCACGGCAGTCAGTATGCCCAAAATATACATGAACGTAAAGAAGTTAGCATTACGTCGTATCGGTTCAAATGCCAGGCACAAAGCCTTCTTGATGTATTTCTTCCAATTCATATCTTCCATATTATAATTTCTCATTTCTCATTTCTCACTTCTCATTTCATAATATCTGCATGCCAAGTCCTCGATGGCTTCCGGCACCATTCCGTGGATACTTTTCCCCTGAAGAATCGCCTGGCGAATCTGGGTGCTGCTGATGTTGAGCAGAGGCGTTTCCACGATGGTTACTCCCTGTGGAACGGCTCCGATGCTTGCTCCCTGACGGGGATAGACCACGATAGGGTAGTGGGCGAGAATGTCGTCGTGATGAAACCACTTGTCGAAAGCTGCCCAGTTGTCTCCACCTATTAATAAGGTGAAGTCGATGTCGGGATAATCCTTGCTCAGCGCCTGGAGCGTATGCCAGGTGTAGGAAGGTTTCGGAAGATGGAATTCATAGTTACAAGCCTTCAGCTGGCTTTCCCCTTTGAGCGCTTTTTCCACCAGTTCGAAGCGCAAGGAGTCGTCAAGCAGGTCGGTTGCCGCCTGCTTGAACGGATTTTGTGGTGAAACCATAAACCACACCTCGTCCAGTCCTGTCTTCTCGCAGAGGCTCTTGGCCAGAGCGATGTGACCGGTATGGATCGGGTTGAAACTTCCTCCGAATATTCCTACTTTCTTCATTCTTCGTTCTTCACTTAAAATTCTTTACTTGAATTCTTCACTCTTCACTTAAAAAATCCTTGACGAGCTGATAAACCTCCTGCTGCGCCTTCTCCAAGTTGTCGTTCACCACTACATGATCAAACTGTGGAGCAAAGGTCAGCTCATAGCTTGCCTTGGCAAGTCGCTGCTCAATCACCTCTGGTGCATCCGTACCACGACCATTCAGACGTCGGCGCAATTCCTCTACCGAAGGAGGTTGCACGAAGATGCTCAAGGCACGCTCACCATAGAATTTCTTGATATTAACGCCACCCTTGACATCTACGTCGAAAATGACGGATTCGCCAGCATTCAGCTGGTTTTCCACCTGAGATTTCAGCGTGCCGTAGAAGCGGTCCTGATAAACCTCCTCGTATTCCAGAAACTCCTCATTAGCAATCTTAGCCTTGAATTCCTCAGGAGTGAGGAAGAAATATTCCACACCATTCTTTTCAGTACCACGAGGGGCGCGGGAGGTGCAACTGATAGAGAAGGCCAACTTCAATTCCGGGTGTTCCTTCATCAACCAGTTGACTATCGTGCTCTTTCCGCTGCCGGAAGGAGCGCTGAAAATTAACAATCCGTTCTTCATAATTATATCATTAATTTTATGATTCCAATTATAGTGCATTCAGCACCTGTTCCTTGATCTGCTCCAATTCGTCCTTCATCTTCACCACGATGTTCTGCATTTCAGCCTGATTGCTCTTAGAACCGGTGGTGTTGATTTCGCGACCCATCTCCTGAGCGATGAAACCGAGCTTCTTGCCCACGCCGTGACCTTCCTCGTTCATGGTCTCACGGAAATACTTCAGGTGGTTGGTAAGGCGCTGCTTCTCCTCGCTGATGTCGAGCTTCTCGATGTAGTAGATGAGCTCCTGCTCCAGGCGGTTCTTGTCGTAGTTGACTGAAGGAATCTGTTCCAGACCGCTCACGATGCTGGCACGGATTTTCTCCACGCGAGCTTTCTCGTATGGTTCGATGCTGGCAAGGAGTGCCTGAATATTATCCACTTTCTCCGTAAATTTCTTCTGGAGAGCAGCACCTTCCTGCTTGCGGAAGTCCACCAGATGACCGATGGCCTGCAAAATTGCACTTTTAGCAGCTTCCCACTCCTCTTCAGTCAATTCTTCCATTTCAGTTCGTGTTGTTACATCAGGAAGACGAAGAAGTGTGCCATACCAGTCAGTAGGCTCAGGAATACCGGTCTGAGCCGAAATCTGCTTGATTTGTTGGTAATAATTCTCTACAAGTGCAGCGTTGATAGGAGTCGCATCAGCACCCGCGCTTTTCTCTATCCAGATAGCAAAGTCAACCTTGCCTCTTTCCAGTATTTTAGCGATGGTTTGGCGAATCTCCATCTCCTTTTCACGATAGAGAGGTGCTATACGTGTAGAGAGGTCAAAAGATTTGCTGTTTAATGACTTTATCTCTACATTAATTTTCTTTTCTT
>UMBZ01026390.1_pt1 | contig 11338 bp, 8 predicted proteins | sample 1964091 | NCBI WGS metagenome assembly UMBZ01 (sample SAMEA4835954, study PRJEB28245) | human gut metagenome | biome: gut microbiome; material: fecal sample | place: Denmark | collected 2008
CCGTACCCCTTTACAAGGGCCAGAAGCGGATTCTCTATTCTCACTGAGGGATGAGGGATGTTTGACTTATAAGACAGTCTCCTCCGGGTGGCCAGGTATCGCACCTGGTCACCCGGATGTTTGTTTGGCACCTACGAATGGTCACCGACGGCCCCAGCAGAAACTGGCCATATGAATGGGCACAGGAAGCACCGGCAGAAACTGAACAAACCACTGAAGCACATTATTTTTCGACCCTCTTGGCAGGATATCAGCAAGCCACAACTAGACATAACTCATTCTACTGCAACATGTTACATAAGCAGAAGGACATTCCAGCCCCTGCCAAGACCCCCTTTTGAAAGCACCTCTTGACAGCACAAGAACACGGTAAACATCTGGTTACCAAGCATTTAGCGAATTAATATACTGTCAAGAGGGTCGAAGAAATACGTAGCCTCCTAAAGAAGGATGCGAAGACCAGAACAGGTTGTTGTCAAGATGGTCGAAAAACAGCAATCAACCCTCAACTGCAACATATTACCCAAACAAAGGTGCATTCCAGCCCCGGCAGAAACTGGACAAACCACTGAAGCACATTATTTTTCGACCCTCTTGGCAGGATACCAGCAGGCAGTAATTAGACATAACTCATTCTACAGTAACAAGTTACACAAGCAAAGGTGCATTCCAACCGCTGCCAAGACCCCCTTTTGAAAGCACCTCTTGGCATTACAAGAACGCAGTAAACGTCTATCTACCAAGCATTTATCAAACATACACACTGTCAAGAGGGTCGAAAGTTCGGAACCACTGGCAACGCGTCAAGACGTAACTCAGGACACGCTTACCGAAAGTCAGACAGATAGCTTTCGGGGTTCATGTCGCAATACGTAACTGCTGAGACCAGGAGCGGTTATGTCAATGTAAGGATGCGCAAATGGTTCATATTGCAAAAAATAACTGCTGAGACGCTTACCGAAAAACAGCAATCAGCCCTCAACTGCAACATTTTTCCGTCTAATGTCATTGACAAAACCCATATACAAGCACTCCCGACGCATTTTTTATAGAAAAACCAATTTCATTTTTTGAAAATGGTTTACAACAGCTTACTTTGTACAAAAACGACATGCTCTATCATTTCTGTACCAACGGCCTTAAAAAAGGACTCATTTTCACGTCTGACCAGGACTTCACTTATGGAATGAATGCTATCGGACTTTGCAAATTAAAATTCGACAATATCCGGATTCTCGCTTTCTGTCTGATGGGAAACCACGTTCACTTTGTCATTGACAGTTCTGAAGAAGAAGGCATCTCATTCATGCGATATTACAAACTTCTGATCGGCAATTATCTGAAAATCACATATGGAAAAGAACGAAGCCTTAAAGGAGCTGACATTGGATTCAAGTGTATGTCAGATGCAGAGTATTGCGTCAATGCCATTGCATATGTGCTTAGAAATCCGATATCCGCCGGATTGCTTATCTCTCCGACAGAATACAGATGGAGTTCTGCCTGTCTGTATTTCGGGTCCAGAATATTCAGGCAAGAAGTCTGGGACATCGTAAAGAATATTGGAAGAGAGAGACTCAGATCAATAACTCACAGTCATGGATCATTCCCGGACGGTTGGCGAATAAACAACAACGGGCTGATCTTTCCCGGAGAATACACTGACTATAAGGATGTCGAAATAATATTCGGAAAACCTGCCCAACTTATATACCACATAACCAAGAACAATGATTTGATAATCGAACAAGATACAGGTATCCTGTCCAAATTCCATTACTCTGACGAAGAACTGTGCGAATCAAGGAACACACTCATCCTCAACCACTTTCGCAAGAAGCAGCTTACAGAACTGTCCATAGAAGAAAAAATATCGCTTGCGTCTATGATGAAAAAACGATACCGGCTGTCATTTCCTACGTTATCCCGCCTTGTCGGAATAAACCGACAAATCCTTCGCCAACTTCTATAGTTTTCGACCCTCTTGGCAGGATATCAGCAGGCAGCAACTAGACATAACTCATTCTACTGCAACATATTACACAAACAAAGGAGCATTCCAGCCCCTGCCAAGACCCCCTTTTGAAAGCACCTCTTGGCATCACAGAAACACAGTAAACGTCTATCCACCAAGCATTTATCAGACATAGGCACTGCCAAGAGGGTCGAAAAAAAATACTGTCTAGATGGGGGGGGTGGCTGTCTTAAAAGTCAAACATTCCCCAGTGAGAATCAAGAATTCGCTTTAGGCCGTGTATAGGGCACTAACAATTTCACTCGCGCAAGGACTTTTAAGACAGTCTGGGGGGCAAAAAAAGCACGTAGCCTCCGAAAACGTGTCATCTGGCTATTTCACGTTACTCGTCCAGCATGAATTCGCCGGGGGTCTTGCCGACAGATGTGCGGAAGAAACGGGTAAAGAAGGAATGATTCTGGAAACCTAGCATTTCAGAGACCTGCTTGATAGAATACTTGCCGGAGAGGAGAAGACTCTTGGCATCCAGAATGACATAATCACGAATAAGGTCCAGAGGCTTGCATCCTGAGGCTTTTTTGACAAGACGGGAAAAATGCTTCTCGGAAATGCATTGACGACGGGCATAGAAACCCACGGAACGGTCCTTGCGGGAAAAATTATGGATGTCCGACTGGAAACGGAAAAGGACTTCCCGCTCACGGGTATAGACCAGACCGCCGTCCGGCAAAGAGTCATCATGGGCGCAATCATCAGTGGACCTCTTGCGCCACTTCAGAAGCAGACTTGCGAAAATATAGGTAAAACCGGACAGAATACCGTCGGAAGTCTCAGAATCAGAATTCTTTACAATAAACTTGAGAGACTGGCACAATTTCTCGAAATTCAGAGCCTCATCCTCATCAATACTGACAAGAGTCGGCTCCTGATTATGCAATACCCACTGCCTGAGACTACGCCCGTGAGGACCGCGGATCTCAGTCATGATATATTCCGAATCCACAGCCACAAAAATGACAATGCAGTCCTCGGAAAGCTCCACATTCTCCAGAATCTGTCCACTGAAAATGATGAGAAGACTCCCCGCATCTGCCACATAATCACGCTGTTGGATCCGTGCAGAAATGCGCCCGCGCTTGCAGAAAATACAGAAGGTCAATGTTACCTTCACCGGAAACCTAAGTCTGGGCATATCAATGACATCGGGTTCATTACTTTCCCCTTTATCCTCCAGGTTATCCAGCAGACAGAACTTCTCCCCCACCCACACCTTGGAAATCTCACCTTTGAGATAATTGACCCCGAATGCTGAAATTATATCCTCGTACTTCATTCCAATCCTAAAAAAATCCATATATCCAAGTTCCGCAAGTTGTCGGATATTCCGGGCACTTGCGAAACCCAAGTCACATATAACACACAAAAATAGACAAAATTTATCATATAGATGCCGGATTTTGTCTGTTTTAGAACATCCATCCCCCTTTTTGTGGCATGAAACATCCCGACATTATCCTTACCTTTGCGCCCAAATTATGTACAGGGTGAAAGTCAATGAACGCCAGACTCTCACCAAATCAAAGACACAGCATGAAATTCTACAAGAAAAGCAATTCATTCAGAGAATCTTACATCGACACTCTCGGAAAGCTTTACGATTATTCCACAATAAGGTACGCGAACAACAGAGTCTCCAAAGTCATTGACACAGACAAGGAATACACTTATGCCGGCTTCAAGGCACAGTGCGACAGCCTGTCCAAACAGCTCACCCAATTCGGAATCGGAGCCTCGGACAAAGTCGCCATATTGTCACAGAACATGCCTGAGTGGACCGTCGCTTTCTTCGCCACAGTTCCCTTCGGCAGAATCGCAATTCCTATTCTGCCAGAATCATCAGCAAACGAGGTGACGAACATACTGAACCATTCAGAATCCAAGGTACTTTTCGTTTCCAAGAAACTGCTGCCGAATGTAAGCCGTGAATGCATTGACAAACTCACACTTGTCATTGACATTGAGACCTTTGAATTCATAAAGCAGGACAATGACAAATTCACCTGCGACGGAAAAGTTGCCATGCCGATGCCGGATGACATCGCCACGATAATCTACACTTCAGGCACGACAGGCAACGCAAAAGGAGTGGTCCTGAGCCACAGGAACCTCACATCCTGCGTCGCATCCTGCTTCCACGCGCAGCCGAGAAACGAAAAAGACCGCTGGCTTTCGATTCTGCCGATGTCACACACACTGGAATTGACATTGGGAGTACTCTACCCTATGTATGTCGGCGCCTGCGTCTATTACATGTCCAAGCCGCCGGTACCGGCACTGCTTCTGAAAGCCATCCAGGCAGTGAAGCCGACCACGATGCTCTCGGTCCCGCTCATCATTGAAAAAATCTACAGAAGCAGCATTGTCCCGACCATCAAGAAGAGCCGTGTACTCAGCTGGATGAATACACACATGAACTTGCTGATGTGCAAGATCATAGGATTAAAACTTAAAAAGACATTCGGAGGCCATCTTTCATTCTTCGGAATCGGAGGCGCCAAACTTGACACAGAGGTAGAGACCTTCCTTCTCAGAGCAGGTTTCCCATATGCAGTCGGATACGGATTGACAGAGACATCTCCTCTGCTCAGTTTCACAGTAGGAAAGACAAGAGCCCCAGGCTCAATCGGTTACACCGTAAAGAATGTAGAACTCAGACTCGACAACATCAATCCTGAGACAGGAGAAGGTGAAATCGTGGCCAAAGGGCCGAACGTGATGCTCGGTTACTACAAAGACCCGGAACGTACCAGGAAAGCCTTCACTGCAGACGGCTGGTTCAGGACCAACGACCTGGCCTGCATTGACGAAAAGGGTAGATATTACATCAAGGGACGTCTCAGCAACATGATTCTCGGCTCTTCAGGAGAGAACATCTATCCCGAAGAAATCGAACAGGTAATCAATGGCATTGACGATGTGGATGAGTCGATCATTGTTCCTAGGGACGGCAAACTCGTAGCCCTCGTCACTTTCAATGAAAATGTCATCGACTGGAACCAGGAGGGTGAAGACGAGTTCTTCCGCAAGATAGAGGAATACAAGGCCAGGATTCTCGGAATCGTGAACAAGAACGTCAACAGGACTTCCAAGGTCAGTGCAGTACAAATATTGCGCGAACCATTCGAGAAAACAGCAACGCGCAAGATCCGAAGGTTCAAATATCTCCACAAGGAAGGCCTATAGGCCACCCATAAACTTAGCAAGAACAGAGAGCACAGACTCTACGACATTTTTACTGGGGACAGGGATTCTGATTTCAGAATTTCCAGTCTCCGGATTCTCATATACGATGGAGTCGATCAGTTTCGCTGTCTTTTCCGGAGACCTTAGGGTTTCGGCAAGACCTGCAATAAAGGCCACACCATGCTTTACAAGTTCGCCTGCATTGTCACAAGTCTCTTTCGAGTCCTGCACCGGGGAAGCATTGGAAAAAACGCCCGCATTGCCATGAACTTCCTCCCCATATCCCGACTCGGACACATTGTCATTGACAATTTCCGAATCAAAAGAATCGGCATCGGCAGCTGCTTCCGGAAGGTCTTCGACATAACCGGCCACGGATTCCAGGACCTTGTTCATCCGGTTGTCATCCAGAATCACTGTATCGTCGCCTCCATCCAGAAGGCCCTCGAACAAGGAAGACTTCACCTCCAGTGTAGAAAGCATCCTCTCCTCGAACGAGTCTTTCGATATCATATTGACTACCTGAATCTTACGTTCCTGACCGATACGATAGATACGGCCGATTCTCTGCTCCAGTACTGCAGGATTCCACGGAATATCCAGATTTATGATAAGGGATGCAGTCTGCAAGTTCAGACCGGTACTTCCTGTATCAGTCGAGACAAAGACTCTGCAATCCGGATTCTCCCAGAAATCACTTATGAGGACATTGCGCTTTTCAGAAGGCACCGTTCCGCTAAGAGACGAATAGCCGATTCCAGCCTTATCCAGTTCAGATGCGACAAGCCGTGTCATCCTCTCCCACTGGCTGAACACCACTACTTTCTCATTCCCGCTCTCGACCACATTCCTGATGATGTTCATCGTCTCATCCACCTTGGTATCGTATCTTGTTTCCTGGTCCAGAATGTACGTACTGTCACAAACCATCCGTATCTGACTAAGCAGCAGGAGCATACGTTTCCTGTCCTTGTCACTCAGAAAATGCATGCGCTGCCATTTGGAAACCAGTTGGGCCACAGACACGCGGAAACCGTCATGCAGTTCCCTCTGCTGAGGGGTCATAGGCACGAACAGATTCTGGTCAGTTCTGGCAGGCAACTGAATCTCCACGTCAGCCTTCCTGCGCCTTATCAGACGCTGCTTCAACCTCTCCCCCACGACATTGAGATTCTTGTAAGACACGATTTTGCCGTTTTCGTCCTTGACCGTAGTCTCCTCGATGAACTTGTAATATGGTCCGAGACAGAACTGGTCCACGAACTCCATCACGGAATAAAGCTCTTCCAGTTTGTTTTCCAGCGGAGTTCCGGACAGGACTATGGAATAATCCGACTGAATACGCCTGGCCGACTTGGAAATCTGCGTGTTCCAGTTCTTGAGTCGCTGAACCTCATCCATTATGACACACTCAGCATATTGGTCGCCAGACTGCTTCACATCATTGCTCAACGCATGATAAGAAACAATCTTATAAAACGTATCGGACTCATAAAGTTCCTTGCGCTTAGCAGGAGTGCCCTCCACTATCACGGCCTCCGAATCGGTAAACCTCTCTATCTCCTTCTTCCACTGATACTTAAGCGACGCCGGACACAGCACCATGACAGACGAAATCAGACCGGCCTTCTTCATCAGTTCAGCCGTACCGATTGCCTGCACAGTCTTTCCGAGTCCCATCTCATCAGCGATAATGGACTTGCCCTTCCCGAACGCGAACCGGATTCCCTCCTTCTGATAAGGATACAATTTCGTATGAAGCAGATTATCGAAATCGGTATCTGTCAATGACTTGAGGTACTGCTCCCTATACTGGGCGTCCTTCAGTTCAGCCAAATAATCCGTCACATCCGGGTAACAGCGGAAATCCGGATCCGCGACCTTCGCTTTCGCGATAAACTCCGCCATCACCGGAAGTGATTCTGTCAATGCCTTTCCGTCCGGAGAGAAATAGCCCTTTGCCAATGCCGACATTTCGGTCCAATGGGCGCTTCCTATACGGAGGCACACGGAACGTCCGTTCCTGTAAGAAAGATACAATGAAGAATACGGAGGATTCACGACAGGGACCTTCTTGTGTCTGGTCTCAAGCCATTGGCGCACAGCCTCAATATGCTTGCACGTACCTATCTGTGTAGTCTTGAAATCCATACAGGAACAGAAGTTCCACCGGCTTTCATTTCCCCGATAGACCACCTTGTAACTGCTCTTCGTCTTGGGATTGCGCACATCGAACACGCCATAGGCCGCCTCGTCTCCTCTCGGCAAGACTGAAAGCACCTCCCTGGCAGCAAACTGCTTCCTCAACGTTTTCTGCCACTCCTCCGGACTCATCCCTTCCGGCTTCACTACATTAGATAATTTCTTCCCCATACGTTCTGATTCTACAATTCATGTTTCGCACCGAGTGTTTGCTCTAATTGGAGGCCTGTCCCCCATACGAAGGCAAAAATGCCCACGCACTCGCGGAACTTGAGTTCTACGACTTCCTTGCAGCACCGAGCCAGAGCATAACCTGCCCTGAATAATAAGGAATCATGACCAGCCAACGGCTTCCGTCCAGCGGTTCCACGAATTTATTATATGCCAAGAAAGTATCCGAAATCAGAAAAAGAAATGCTCCCAAGGCAAACAGCCACTTGCCCTGGAATTGCGCGAGCACTGTCATTACGCAGATAAGTGCCGCATAAATCACACAGCCACAACGTATTACCCCGGCAGGGGCATCAGGTATAATCCAGATCATCGCCGCCGTAAAGAACAGCAGGAACACCAGCGAGACCAATGAAACCTTTCTCACCCCAGGCCTCCCTACGGCTCCCGAAATGAGATTCCCGCCGAAAAAGGATATGAGCATGACATGGGCCAATGCGAAAAAGCCCATCTGACCGATGAAACTGCCATAGGCCCCCATCCAGTCCCCGACGAGCGAAAAAGCCATCGCCAATGTCATCTGCCACGGAAGGAGAAAGATTCCGGCCAATGTCAATGTCGCCAGAGGCCCGACAATCCTGTATTTGACGGCTGCCGCCGGAAGGATTCCTGTCAATGCCTTTGTCGGCACAAAATATATCGCAGCCAGCACGGCAACTGCGGCCAGCGCAGCCAATGTAATCTTTTTCCTGTCCATAACTCACTGAATTGCTACAGAAGTGACTTCACCATCTTGAAGAACTTGTAAGGCATGTACCTGAACGGCAGGTCCATCGAAGTCGGAGTCACGATGTTTGACCTGTAATGAGTGAACGCGTCGAAACTCAGTTTGCCATGGTAACTGCCCATTCCTGACATGCCGACGCCTCCGAAAGGGACATGCTCATTTGCAATATGCAATATGGTATCATTCAGACAAGATCCGCCAGACGAAGTGTGCTTCAGGACATAATCCCCGTTCGTTCCGAAATAATACAATGCCAGAGGCTTCTCCCTGGACGTAACAAACTCCGTCACCTCAGATATGTTCCTGAAAGTCAATACCGGGAATATCGGTCCGAATATCTCTTCCTGCATCACAGGAGAATCCGGGCTGACATTGTCCAGAACAGTAGGCTCGATGTATCTTTCAGCCTTGTCAGTATGACCTCCGAACACGATGTTTCCGTCCTTGAAATATCCCGTAAGTCTCTCGAAGGCAGCATCATTCACGACACGGACGAAGTGTCCGCTCTCCTGAGGATTCTTGCCAAGCAACTCGGTAAACGCTTTTCCGAGCGCCTCCAGGAACCTGTCCTTCACCTCTTCATGGACCATCAGATAATCCGGCGCAATGCAAGTCTGCCCCGCATTGAGAGTCTTTCCCCACGCTACGCGCTTCGCGGCAACATTGATATCAGCATCCTTGTCAATGATACAAGGGCTCTTGCCTCCGAGCTCAAGCACGACAGGTGTCAGGTACTTGGCGGCGGCTGTCATCACACGGCGTCCCAGTGACGGGCTTCCGGTAAAGAATATGATATCCCACCTTTCTTCGAGCAAGGCAGCATTGACATCCCTATGTCCCTGAGTCACTGCAATATAGTCTTCAGGGAATGTATCTGCGATCATGTCTTCGATGACCTTCGAAACATTCGGCACGTAAGGCGACGGCTTCAGCACGGCGGTACATCCTGCAGAAATGGCACCGACAAGCGGAGTAAGCAGCAGCTGGACCGGATAATTCCACGGGGATATTATCAATGCAGTACCGAGCGGCTCGCTGATGATTCTGCTTCTGGAAGGGAACATTTTCAATGGTGTCGGCACACATGTCCGACGAGTCCACTTCCCTATCTTGCGTATGTGAGTACGGATTTCCCCGAGCAGGATACTGATTTCCGTCATGTATGCCTCCTCGTAAGATTTGTGCAAATCTGCCCACAGGGCATCGCAAAGAGGCTTTTCCCATTTCAGGACAGCCTTCTCGAATGCCTTCAGATTTGATTTCCTCACAGCCACGTCCAATGTGGCTCCGGAATGAAAATATCTGGCCTGTTTCCCGCGGATTTCGCGGATGCGCTCAGGCGTTGTACTTGTCAATGTCATAGTCCAAATTTAACTAAAATACCCCATTATCACAAGACTTTCGTGAAGGATTACCGTCTTCCCGTGAAATGGTCCATCACTGAATAAACGCCGAACACCTTTCCGAAAACAAAGTCAAACAGCCAGTTGGGGAGCAGGCCCTGCCATATTCTGATGAAGTGGTATGCAAACGGAATTCCGCGGAACGATTTCCCGTCCTCTATAGCCCTGATTATCTTCTTGGATGTCTTCTCCGGTTTCAATATCGGGAACACCTTGGAGTTCACTCCGTCGAACATTCCCGTATTTATAAAATATGGCGCCACAGATGTCACGCGGACATTGCTTCCGGCCTGCTTCAGTTCCACCCGCATTGACTCTGTCCATCCTATCACCGCCCATTTGCTGGCGCAGTAAACTGACAGTTTCGGAACACCGAGCATTCCGGCTGCCGAGGCTATGTTGCAGATGTGTCCGCTGTCCCGTTTCAGCATATCGGGAAGTACAGCCAACGCCACATACATCGGAGCATTGGCATTGATATTCATCGTCAGGTCAATGTCCTGGATTGTCTGCTTGTCGAAGGTCCTGTTTCCCCTTACTATTCCAGCGCAGTTTATAAGGATATCCACCTGACCGACTTCTTTCTTGACTTTTTCGTAGGTCAATGCTATCTCCTCCGGCGAGGCAACATTGACAATATAACTCTTGATATGCCCCTGCGCGGCAGACTTCACCTTCGGGCGAATATGCCCGAGTTCAGCCTCGGTTATGTCAATGTTAGCCCTGTTGATGTCCCAAATGATCAGATTTGAAGCTCCTTTTTCGAGGCAGATCCGCCCCATGATACGTCCGATTCCGGAAGCTCCTCCGGTAATCAGGACATTTTTTCCGATAATGTTCATATTTTCGTCCACGTTCGTTTCGATTCGGTCTGACATGGCATTTGCCTGCCATCCCCGTCGGCAATCCCGCCGATGCGGCTGCAAATTTACAAAAAATGCGACATTTATGTATAAAAATTAGACCAAACGACATAAAGTAATCCTTAAAAAAATAACTTTGGAATCCTCCACAAATCTTTACCAACTTATTTTTTAACGCTTACTAAACAAGAATGAATGGACAAATTAAAACTTCCGGGACAAAAAAGGACGGATTGCTCCGCCCTTCGACATGTATTTCCGAACCGATTATTCAGCGCTTTCAGCCGACTCTTGAGCCGCAGCCTCTTCCTGTCCGTTCTCAGAGAGTTCAGTCCTCTTGAGTTTCAGAACAGTCTTGCCGTCCTTGGAAAGCACTGAAGCATTGTCGTTGTCAGCAAACTCCACCTTAGCCGCAGAATCAAGTCCCTCGAGCACCGCGGTTTCAACTTCCGGTGTAGGTCCCATCATCTTGGTCACTCCCATTTCTCCGAATTTGATGGCATCACCCTCTACTTTATAATTTCCGAAGAAACCGTTGATGCTGGTATTTCCGTGTACGCCACCTTTGTCATCAAATGAAACCGTAGGCTTCTCGAATCCCGCCTCTACAGCTGCTCCTCCTGCCTCCACGATTTCCCAATCTCCGACCAAAGCTTTCGCCACATCGTTCTTCTTTCCGGCCCCGCAGCTGCAA
>UMBZ01005947.1_pt1 | contig 11053 bp, 14 predicted proteins | sample 1964091 | NCBI WGS metagenome assembly UMBZ01 (sample SAMEA4835954, study PRJEB28245) | human gut metagenome | biome: gut microbiome; material: fecal sample | place: Denmark | collected 2008
GCTTGGCGACGATGTTCTCGACGTCCTCGCCCACGTAGCCCGCCTCGGTGAGCGTCGTCGCGTCGGCAATGGCGAACGGCACGTCGAGCGCACGGGCAAGCGTCTGCGCCAGCAGCGTCTTGCCGGAGCCCGTCGGACCGATCAGAAGAATGTTTGACTTCTGAAGCTCGACGGAGCGCGCAGCGTCCGCCTGGTTCTTCAGTCGCTTGTAGTGGTTGTAGACCGCCACGGATAGCGTGCGCTTGGCGCGCTCCTGACCTACGACGTACTGGTCGAGCAGGTCATAGAGCTCCTTGGGCTTGGGCAGGGGCTTCTCAGCCTCGGGCTTCGCCTCGGGAGCGCTCTCAGGAGTGGGGCCGCTCCTGAGCTCGTCGTTCATCGAGCGGATGCATTCACCGCAGATCAGTTCGCCGCGAATGCCGGAGAAGAGCTCCTTGCACTCGCTCTCGCTGCGGCCGCAGAAGGAACAGGTTCGCATGTCATTCACCTCGATTCCGCTCAAAGCGCCTTTTCAAGCTCGGCGCGCGTCGTGAAGATGCGGTCGACGAGGCCGTAGTTCATGGCCTCCTCGCCCACGAGCCAGTAGTCACGCTCGGTGTCGAGGGAGACTTCGGAAACAGGCTTGCCGCAGTTGTCGGCAAGAATCTGGTTGAGCTCCTGCTTCGTGCGCAGGATCTGGCGGGCGGTAATCTCGATTTCGGTCGCCTGCCCCTGGATGCCGCCGAGCGGCTGATGGATCATGACGCGGGAGTGCGGCAGCGCATAGCGGCGGCCCTTCTCGCCCGAGCTCAGGAGGAGCGCGCCCATCGAGGCGGCAAGGCCCACGCAGATCGTGCAGACCTTCGGACGAATGAACTTCATCGTGTCGTAGATGCCCATGCCGGCGGAAACGGAACCGCCGGGGCTGTTGATGTAGAAGTAGATGTCCTTGTCCGGATTCTCGCTCTCGAGGAAGAGCATCTGTGCAATCACGAGGCTCGCGGACTGGTCGTTCACCTCACCCGTAAGGAAGATGATGCGGTCGCGAAGGAGGCGCGAATAGATGTCGTAGCTGCGTTCGCCGCGGCCGGTGTCTTCAATGACATAAGGGACTAGCATTTTTTTATTCGCCTTGTGGAAAAAGGGGTATCTGCCGATTGTAGCGGAGCGAGCGGAAAAGCTCCCGCCTGCGGACCACGGAAAAGAAAAAAGAGGCATCCGGCGTGTTGTCCGTGATGCCTCTCGAGTCGATCAGGGCCGGCGCGGCAGGCCGCGCCCGCAAGTCTGGCGTTGTCCCGTTCGTTAGAACTGGCCGGCCATCAGCTTGTCGAATTCAACCGTTTCCTCAACGGTCTTGGCCTTGGCGAGGATCCATTCGGTCACGTTGTTTTCCGTGGCCTGGGCGCGGAGGTTGCCCACGCGGTTCTGGTCCTTCATGATGTACTCGATGACTTCTTCCGGCTTTTCGTAGCTGGAAGCGATATCGGCGGCGATTTCACGAACCTGTTCGTCGGAACCGGAGATATTTTCCTGAGAGATCAGGGCTTCGACGAAGAGGCCGAGGCGCACGCGGCGTTCAGCCTGCGGCTTGAAGGCGTCGACGGGCATGGCGGGCATCTTCTTGACGTCGATGCCGCGGCCGGCGAGGTCGCTTTCCATCTGCTGACGGAGGGCTTCGCACTGGTCGTTCACGAGAACGGTCGGAAGGGCGAAGTCGCAGGCGTTGGCGGCGGCTTCCATCACTTCGGCCTTGGTCTTCGTTTCGAGGCGGGCCTTGACTTCGCGTTCGAGGTTGGCGCGGATTTCAGCGCGCATGGCTTCAACACCACCCTTGACGCCGAGGCTGGCGGCGAATTCGTCGTCAACTTCCGGGTAGGCGGGTTCGGCGACTTCGACGACTTCAACGTCGAATTCAACGGCCTGACCTTCGAGTTCCTTGATGCCGTAGTCGGCGGGGAAGGTCATCGGGAAGGTCTTCTTTTCACCGGCAGCCATGCCCGTGACGGCGGCTTCGAACTCGGGGAGCATGCGGCCCTGGCCGAGAACGAACACGTAGCCTTCGGCGGAACCGCCCTGGAATTCAACGCCGTCCTTCTTGCCCTTGAAGTTGAGCTTGACGCGGTCATCGTTGGCGGCGGCGCGTTCCACGACGTTGTACGTGGCGCGCTGGCGGCGCATGACGTCAATCGTCTTTTCGACTTCGGCGTCCGTCACCGGGCAGACGTAGCGCTTGAGTTCGACGGCGGAGAAGTCGGGAACCTGAACGTCAGGGAACACTTCGAACTTGGCCGTGAAGTGCATGTTCTCCTTGTCCTCTTCGTTCTTGGCGGCGTCGATGCGCGGATAGCCGGCAATGCGGAGCTCGCTTTCGGAGGCGGCCTTCTGCCAGGCTTCGCCGACGAGCTGGTTGATGGCTTCGTCATAGGCCTGCATGCCGTACATGCGGCGGACCTGAGCGGCCGGAACGTGACCCTTGCGGAAGCCCGGGAGCTTGGCGTTCTTGCCGTAGTTCTTCAGGGCCTTTTCGGTGAGTTCTTCAGCGGAAGCGTAGGAAACGACCAGATCGAGCGTGCGTTCGAGCGGGTTGACCTTGGCGACCTCTTCGGTCTTGACGGTTTCTTGTTCAGTCATCGCAGTAGTCTTTATAAAAGTCCGCCCGCTTGACGCGCGGCGGAATTTGTGGAAGAGATCCGTCCCTTTGCAGAACGGACCGCGTGAAAAATCCTTTCCAGAGCGAAGCGCACCCGCATGCGGCGGACCGTCGTTCGTTCTCTTCTATAAAAAGAGCATCCGCCGGCTTCTGATGTCGGCGGACCTGAATTTTTTAATTATAGCGGAGAAATTCAGCTGTTGTTTCAACGGGTTCCTGCGGGAAACCCGCTCCCCGCACTGAATTCGGCCTCGAATCAGGCGCCGTCCTCCTCTTGTGCAGGAGACGCCTTCCTCCGCATCCGCACGGCCAATTGCTTACAATTCCTGCGACGAGGCTCTTTCGAGCTTGCTAGAATTTTTCTCCCGTTCAATCCGGCCTGCGCCGGCCCTCATCTTCCTCCTGCCTTCAGAACCATGCGGTCCCGTCTTTCCCTTCTGACCATCTCCTTCGCCATGCTCTCCCTTCTTGCAGGCTGCGCAACTGCGCCCAGGGGGACGAACACTGATGCGGGGACGCAACAGGAAGTCACGAGTACCCGCCGTCACACGACCGCAGAACGCTTTGCAAAGACCACCGACAACGAACTCTACAACGAGAGGATCGCTCAGGTGTCAAGGGACATACGCGCCATCTGCACCTCGCCAGCAAACCGTCCTTACTATGCGAAGACGCCCTGCCTGCCCTCGGGCATGACGGAAGCTCACCTCAAGGACGGCTCGCGCATCACCCCGGAGGCGCGACGCGTCGCTGAGCGCGTCTTTGCAAGCCTGCACAAGCTCAACGAGGACACCCGCAGCCTGATGATCTCCTCGGGAGACGCCCACCTCATCAAGCTTGCGCGCCATTCCCGTGAAATGGTCGATCCAAAAATCTCCGCCCTGCAGTCCTCGCTTCTCAAGGGCGCCATGACCTGGGCCGAGTACAACCGCGCCCGTCTCGAGGTCTACGATGCAAGCAGGACGGGCGCTCCCGCCGAATGACACGCCATCAGGCTCAAGGTCAGGACATCCGCGCCCTGAATTCCTGTAGAATGCGTTGTTCGTGCGGGGATGGCGAAATTGGTAGACGCACCAGGTTTAGGTCCTGACGCCGTTGAGGCGTGTCGGTTCGAGTCCGATTCCCCGCACCACCTATACTATATTTTGGGTTAGTTTGAGGTAGTAAACACAAGATATTGTGTGTCATACGTAGCAAGAAGGCGTAGCTTTACAGCAGATTTACAGCGCACTTACAGCGGAGACCACAATGGGAAGCATCACAAAGCGCCCGACAGGCTACCAAGCACAGACTTGCTCAAACGGCATTCGCCGAACAAAAACCTTCAAAAAACTCGCCGACGCTAAACGTTGGATCGCTCAAGTAGAGTCTGATTTTTCCGTCGGTCTGGTCCCAGAAGCTCACAATCATGTGAGCGATCACCTCATCACATATCGAGAAGAAGTCACGATGCGCCGTGGCCACACGAGACACGAAAGCGCAGTGATCGGCTGCTTCCTCGAAGATCCTATCTCATCAATTCCCATTCACTCCGTCACATCAAAAGACGTTGAAGCGTGGATCGAGCGCCGTCGCACGATTCCTTCGAGGCGTACTGGACGACTCGTAGAAGAAAGCACGATCGCCAGGCAGCTTCAGACCTTGTCGGCTTTCTTTTCATGGGCAGTCAAGCGCCAACTGATCGCAAAGAACCCGTGCCACGGCATCGAGAGGCCACAAGAGAATGAGCACAGAGAGCGCATTGCTTCTGATGAAGAGATCGAGGCGATCAAACTTGTAGCCGGATGGGAGGAAGGTACGCCACCAGTAACCAAAACTCAGAGAGTGGCAGCGGCCTTCATTCTGGCCTGCTGCACCGGCATGAGAGCCGGTGAGATGATGCGCATTGAAAGGACTTGGATCCACGGACGTACATTGAAGATTCCCGCAGAAGCGGCTAAAACTCGCACCACGCGAACGATCGCACTCAATGACCGTTCGATGGACATCTTAAAAAGCGTCATGTCTCTCGGCTTTGAGCCGCACATTTTCGACATGTCTGACGGCATTCGAGATGCACTCTGGCGAAAGATCCGAGACAAAGCCGGCTTGCAGGAAGTGCGCGACTCAGAAGGCCGCCTCATAAAACAAGGGTTGAATTTTCACGATGGGAGAGCGACTTTCTGCACGTGGGCGGCATCCCCAGGACCAGACGGTGCGCCGCGACTGGACGTGATGAGTCTCGCTCGACAAACAGGACACAAGAACTTAAAGATGCTAATGCGCTACTACCGACCGTCTGTTGAAAGCTTTGTCGATAGACTCAACAAATAGACGCATACAAAAAAAAGGCGCCCCACCTACCGATCAATGGTAAGTGGGGCATTTTCGTGGGCAGGATTTCTCGGCGCTCCTCATGGTCGAGCGCAGGTACTATCGTAGCCCGCATAGGAAACCGCGCGGAGTGAGCCTTTTAATTATGTAGACTTCTACATAATTACCTAGGCTTGCGCGGTGTTGTTACGACCATTTTACCAGCGTTGGTAACTTGGTCTTCGGCTAAATGTTCGTCTAACGAAGTTTTTATAGGCGCCATCCTCAAACCGTTGGGGCGGAATGATTGCAAGGCAATTTCGACCATTTAGGCGCCACCCCTTCGTCTAAATTTTCGGCTAAGTTCGTCTACAACTTCGTCACTGGCTGACGATCTTCGCGATCGCATCCTTGTCTATCGCAACTCGCTCAGAAAGGTCGACACCTCGCCGAACCAGTTCTGCGCCTCGCTCGACAAGGCCTGCGCATCGGGCAAGCCGCTCTCTTTCAGCGTCGCAGGTACCGGCACCGGTTGCGGACAATCGACTGCGAGCGTCGGCTGCTTGCTTGCGCACCCGCTCAAGATCAGCGCCAAGATCGTCGACACGAGCAAGCGCCTTGTCCCGGGCTTCCCACGCATCAACAAGACTCTGTGCATAGCCCCTCTCCTTCTCTCTGTACTTAACCTCAAGAGACTGCGCCCGTGTCGCATAATCCTCGTGCAAGGCGGCAATGTCCGCACCGTAAAGCGCGGCAGAGTACCGATACCCAGCCGCGAATGCGACGCATAATGCAAGGGCGGTAGCCCAAACCTTCAGCTTCATCGCACATCTCCTACGCAAGTCGCGTACTCTTTCTCACGACGAGCTACGAGACCAGGCACCCGGCGACCGCCAGCGTAGACCCATCGCTTGATCTCTTCGCACGCACCCGAGTAGTCCTGAGCATTTAGCTTGATGACGAGCGTTGATCGACAGAAGGCATCTGTGCCGATATTGAAAGCGAGAGACGTATATGCATCCAGCTCGCCTTGCGACAACGGCACGCGCACGCATCTGGCGATGGCGAACTCCGCAACAGTCACGTCACGACGCAAGCGCTCTAGCGCCTGCGGTACTGTGATCGCGTCGCCCATCTTCACGCCCTGCGTCGATCCAAAGCCAATAGTCGGCACATCTCCTTCAATAGGGATGTACGCCTTGTCGCTGAAGCCCTCATATCCCGCGATGGAAAGGAGTCCTGCCGCAGAAAGCGACAGGGCTCCGACCGCGAGTCTCTTTTTAAGACTCACCCTTCCCCTCCTTTGCCTTTTCAGCCTTCGCCAGCACACGGATCATCTCTCCGCGATCATCGCGCTTCGAGACCGGGACAACGGTCTGGCTTCGCTTTGGACGCGCCAGTCTGTAGAGATACAGGATCGTATCAATCGTCTTCGGGAGACAGCCGACGATCATGAAAAACAGGTACAAGCAAGTCAGGACGCTTACCCACGTCTCGACTGGAAAGCCGTATACAGTAAGTCCAGTTACAGCCACACCAGGCGAAGCCTTGACCGCTCCTGACGCAGTTCCTGATGTGAGCGTCGCGGCAAAGCGCTTCAGCGGCGTCGTCGGCTCATCACACATCTAGTCCTCCCGATTGAAAAACGGATTGCACATTCCCGTCCACTGGGCATAATCTTCAGTCTCTGTCTTGTTTGCCCAGAGCTTCCAGCCAAAGTTCCCTCGGATGCAACGCTTCGGGAAAAGCCCCCACGGCCATGCCCACACGAAGTACCACTGGAAGCCGATCAGCTTCCCGTTGCGATACAGGTGATGCCAGTTCACACCTGGGCGGTAAGGCTTGCGACCAACATCAGCGTCACCAGTGAACTTGATGACGTCGGTCGACCAACACTTGATGCCAACGACCTCGCGATCAAATCCGTAGCAGGTATTGCGCCAGAACCACTTGGTCCGACGGACATAGGTCGCCCACTTTCCCGTGCCGGGATTACGCTCCCAATGCCCGGCGTCGCCGTCGGCATCGTTGTCGTCGGTCATAAACCAGTCGAGCCACTTCGGAAGACGCTTCGTTTCCTCGTCAACAAAAAAGGGCAAGACCCAACAAAGAGCCTTGCCCAAAACCGTCATCGGGATCGAAAGACACCCGCATAAAATCCACTTGATAAAGACCATGCCCCCTCCTATGCGAACGGTGTCGTCTGATTGCCTAGCTTTGCGAGGGCATTGGCAATCATCGCCTCGTTCGAGATGATGGTCTGAAGCGACTGCTCTAGAGAAGCCATTCGGCTTTCAAATTCGTCATTGCCTCCTATCTGCTCTTTGAGAGATTTGATTTCCTGTGCGATTCGCTCAACGGCAAGCTTTACCTCGTCAGCCAGCGGCCCCGGCGTGCTACGTGCCGCCGCAAGGTAAGCGGCGGCAGCGTTGAGCAGATCGCTGTCTTTTTCAAAAGATGCGTCTGCCATAGTTCACCTCTTAGGCCAAAGCGGCTTCAAAGGCGGCGACGAAGTCCTGCTTCGTACCCATGTCGGCCTTGATCGTCGTTATGTCGCCGGCATTCTTCTGAATGGCCGTCGTATTCGTCTGGACCTGGCCATCAAGAGAGGAAAGCTTCGTGGTGTGCTCGCCAACGGTCGCCTCAAGCGTCGTGATCTTGCCCGCGTTTTCAGTCGCCTTTGCCTGAGCGGCTTCGGCAGTCGTCTTCACGGGGTTGACGGCTTCGCTGATCTGCGTCGCCACTTCGCTCTTCTTGGCATAGTCAGTCAAGTCGGTCTTTGCACCGATCTGAGCGAACTCACCAAAAGCGCCTTCAGCCGCAGTACGAGCAAAGAGCTTGTACTCAGAGCCCTGGACACCTCCGACCATCTGCACGGTTGCCGCACCCGTCTTCGTAACGGTCACGAAGACGGGCTCGGCCGTAAAGTCAGACGGCAAGCCCGTCGCACCAGTGACGACGTAAGAGCCTTCTTCGGTCAGCGTGTCAAGAGCAACGCCGCTCTTTTCAACTGCGGCACTCAAAGCGCCGATGTTCGCACGAGCCTGCTTCTTCTGATCGTCATTCAGAGCCTGAGCTTTGTCGAACTGAACGTGACCCTTCGCAATCTGCTGGAGGGCGGTGATCGCGTCCTTGTTCGTGACGAGAGCGTCAGCGAGTTCCTTCAGGGTGTCGTAGGCTTCGCCAGCGCCACCGAGAAGATCGTTCTTCACAGACTGCTTTGCAGCAGTGATCTGGGAGTCGACCTTCTGAGACGAATAGGTCTTCGTAGCAGAAGCCTGAGCGTCGTCGATTTCGACCTTCTTAGCGACTTCGCTCTGAAGGTTGGTGATGGCACCTTCGTTGGCAGCGACGCGCTGGGTCAGCGCTTCGGCGGCCGTGTTGCTGGTAGCGATTTCGCCGCGGACCTTCTTAATTTCCTGGCCAGTACGGGCGGCAAATTCGGAAACACGGGATTCAAGAGACTTGCTGATTTCAGCCATTTTCAATTACTCCAAAATGGATTTTTTACTTTTCAGAACTATCAAGTTCCGATTCAAAGATCTTCACAAAGTCGACAGGAGAACCAATTCGTTCCTGTACTTTTTGCGAGGACCAAACGGAAGTCGCGGACAAATCTTCGTCATCGATCTGAACTCCAACGTTGCCAACTACTTCACCAACAGTGAAAGTCGACTCAGTGACGGCAGTGATTAAAAAGAGTTGTCCGCGATCATTTGCAACCTGATCTCCGGGCTGGGCACCCTTTTCAGGTCGCAGATTTTCAAGCGCCTTCGTTTCGAAAGCGCCGAGGGATGCACAGGTGCGAGTTGAGTAGCCAAGCGCGCCAGTCTCGCCCGGCGGTCCTTGTAAGCCCGGAACACTCACACGCACGATGCGTCGCCCGACGTCAGTGGGTATCGCGGGTGGATAGCACCCCGGGTACCCCAACGGCGGAATTACGCATTCGCCACAGGACATTGCGTTACCTCCTTACATACGTGAACTCGGCCGCTTAGAACGCGCGAAACTTCCCCGCCCGCTGACACAAGCTCGAGGTCATAGACGTATCGCCCGGCAGAGAGCGATTCGGTGATCTCGTGTGACCAGAAGAGCGTGAGCGTTCCCTTCTCGATCGAGATGCGCCCGTTCTCGGTGGTGAGCCGATCAACCACCCTTTTGCTTGATGCTGACAAGCGAAGCTCCATGCGGGCCGTGTAGCCGGTCAGGTCAAGCTCAGAGAAATCATCGATGAAGGCAATCGGAACCCGAACGTCCGATCCTTGATCGACATGAATATCGAGGGCCGTTGCCATATCGTCTCCTTATCGTTCTGCGACGATCACAGGAAGATCAGGCCACACGACATCGAAGGGAAAACCTTCCTGCTGCGGAACGTCTCGCAAAGCCTGTCGATAAACCTTGACCGCCTCCAAATCCTCGGCACTGATCGGGTAGTCAGAAGCAAGAAGGTAGTCAGTCTCAGAGATCAGGCTGTCACGCTTTGCGCGAACGGACTTCTCAGCATCTTCCCGCTTCTCGGCTTCAGTCTTTTCAGGAATCTTTTCGACTGCCCAAGACAGGTCCTCGCCGCGCCTTTCGCGATACCCCTCTTCCTGAGAGAACTTCTGGATGAGCGAGCGCATTTCGATGTCGCGCGGCGTCTGAGACTGATGAGAAACCACAACACCGACAAGATCTGCTGCGCACGTAGGCTTCGGTTCCGTCCCCCATCCCTCGCCGCCAAAGCGGTAGAAAACCTTGTCGTCCGGCTTTGCTTCTCCCCAAGGAGGCAGCAAGGTGGCGGACGGCGGCATGAGAGCTTCGCCGTCAATCACTTGGACGGACAGCTCGTGCTCGAAGTAACCGGCGTCATCAAAGCGATACGCCGTCTTGAAATCGGAGGTCATGTGACTACTCTCTCCTCTAAAAAAATCGCAGCCCTGAAGCCGCGTGAAAAAAGGTATTCAATCGCCGACGGCAACGGGTTGACGCTCCGCGTCATGCCGTCCGGCAAAAAGATCTGGTATCTGCGCACGTCTTCATCGAGCCGTGTCGCCGACAAAAAGCTCGGCGAGTACCCAGACATGAATCTCGCGCAGGCACGACAAAAAGCCCGACGCCTGCGAAAGGACATCGGGCTTGAGCCACCGAAGGGCTATGTACTGAAAGACGCTTTTCGTCTCTGGTGCAGACTAAAGAAGCCGCAGATCGTCAGCTACCAAGACGAGCGACGCCGCCTCGAGCGGTACATCATCGAACCGCTCGGAAATCGTCAGCTCGACGAGATCACCGCCCCACTCGTCATCCGCACCGTGCAGCCGATAGAAAAGGACGGAAAGCAGGCAACGCTCAAGCGCGTGCTCATGCGCCTTCGCGAGATCCTTGACCTCTCGGTTTGCGCAGGCTACATAGAGCACAATCCACTCGCACGAGTATCGAAGGTCTTCGCACCGCCGCATGTCAAGCCGATGCCATCGGTAGACTGGCGAGAGCTACCTGCCGTCATGGCCGTCATGAGGGACGCGCCGGAGCGCATGCGCGTGCTCTTCCTCTTCTCGCTCTGCTCGATGCTTCGACCAGGCGAGAATGCTTCGCTCGAGAAGTCGTGGGTCACAGAAGACGCGATCCACATACCAGCCGAGCACATGAAGAAGCGCCGACCATTTCGCGTTCCCATCACGACTTTCATGAAGGAGCTGATAGCCAGAGAGCAGGCGCTCAGCCCGAGGCCACGTAGCGGCCATGTTTTTGCCGGCAAGAGCACCGGCAAGCACGTCAGCTCGCAGGCCTTGGCGAAGCACCTGCACGGAACATCTCTCAAGGGTCGTCTCGTTGCTCATGGGCTGCGATCGATCGCTCGATCGTGGCTAGCCGACGAGTCCGTGCCATTTGACGTCGCAGAAATGTGCCTAAGCCACGACGTCGGTACTCAGGTGAGCAGGGCTTATCAGCGCTCAGACTTTTTCGACGCGAGACGGGCCGTCATGGAGCGCTGGAGCGAGCATGTCCGCGCTTGTGCTGAAAGTGCCAGCATGATCGACTGGAAGTAGCTCCCATCGCGGGTTTCGTCGAGTTGCAGATGAAGCCCGCTCATGTGCCCGGCACGCCATAGAGAGCGCTCTATGACATGCAAATCCGAGTCCCGAACAT
>UMBZ01037897.1_pt1 | contig 10995 bp, 7 predicted proteins | sample 1964091 | NCBI WGS metagenome assembly UMBZ01 (sample SAMEA4835954, study PRJEB28245) | human gut metagenome | biome: gut microbiome; material: fecal sample | place: Denmark | collected 2008
CTTGTTCCACAGACGTGTCTCAGCAATCATTCCGTCAAGGCAACGCTTGTCATCATATGAGTAGCCTACCCAGAAGCAGCGAGGCTTTCCGTCGGACTCGTCAGAGTGAGGCGCGCTGAAATCAACTGACTTGAATTCAACTGGAACCTGAACACCATCCCTGACAACTGTTCCAATCACAGAGAGGTCTTTTTCCGCACGGAGACGGCCGTCAATATAAACCTGGATGAAGCCCTTGTTGAATGTAACTGCAAGATGATACCATCTGTCAGTCTTAAGCTGCAACGAAGCATCTGAAAGATCTGCCCTAAGAGTTGAATTACCCTCAACATCCTTGTATGCACAAGCAATCTGAATCTGGTTTGAAGGAATGGTAACATCACCGATTCTCACAAGGAAATGGTCCTCAACTCCCATGACAGTAAGAATCTTGCCGTCATTGTTGAATGCATGACAGTTGATGAGTGTCTCCATAGTGAAGGTTTCCAGATTCTTGACTGCTTCCCAGTTGTCCCAAACAGGCCAAGCGCGGTTGCCCTTGATGTCAGCAACTGTATTTACAAGCGAGGCTTCCTTTACTACGAAGTACATTGTCTTCGCTCTTTCGAGCACCTCAACTCCCTTTGGAGCGATGGTGACAGGAAGTACATATACCTTACTGTAATCAAGTTTGTCGAGACCGGTGAAAGTCAATTCGATATCTTTGCTGGTAACATCTCCTTTGCGAAGCACTGTGGAGAGGCCCTCGAGACTACAGTTTGCATCCGGAAGAAGTTCTGCAGTCTCATCATACCATGCCTTGCGGTAGGTATCAAGAAGTTCAGGAGATTTTACGACTGTTACGTCAATGTCATTGTCGAGAGGTTTTGCGACTGCGACGGAAAGTCTCCTTGTAAGAGTCTTTACACCCTCGTCTGTCGCAACCCTGACTTCAGATCTGTAACTGTCAGCATTGATGAACATTTTGTTATCAAAACTGCCATCCTGATTTGAGCACCCCGCAAGGGCGAGAGCTGCTGCAAAAATAAATATGCCTATTCTTTTCATATCTGCATTAGTTTTCTTCTGTATTCTGCGACGGATTCATTATCGAAATCGCCTTGCGCACATTGCAGAAAGGATAGTTTTTATTGAAATAATCGTCATATGCATTTCCTGCTGCGAGTCCGCATGCCTTGAATGTCGTATTCTCAGATTCGGAAAGAACCCATGAGGCTCCGGCAACAAGAGAAGCACCTTTCTGTTCAGGTTCAGCCACTGTAGGAACTGTCAATTCCATAATGACGTTGCTGTTCGCCGGATTTCTTCCGAGGATACGGCCTACAAGTGCTGTGAGCTTCTGCTCTTCACCAGCAACAAGGATGATGTGTGAGCAAGTCTTGAGGAATTCAGTATCTACCACGTTACGTGCACTTCCCCTGAAAACAACTCTCAAGGCAGGATTTGCAGCGCAATATGTCTTGATTGTGGAGATGAAAGCCTCGTGTGAAGCCTTGGCATATTCTGTCGCCGTATTTCCTACGAACGATGCTACAACTCCGTGGAAACCATACTCTCCACATCTGTCAAGCTGTTTCTGAGTCTGCTCTGCGAAGAACTTGGCTGCTTCCTCAGTGGTTCCTGCAGGTTTTCCTTCATCAGCTCTTTTATCTTCGAGAAGGCCCCATGCCGTATGGATTCTAGCGTAATCAATGAACAGAAGGGCTTCTGTTCCCTTGCGCTGGAGAAGCTGAGGAATTTCTGACACAATAGTAGAGTTAAGTGCATCATCAATGTCAACGATGACAAAGTCTGCACTGTCAGGCATCGCCATCAGATGCTGGTTCTGGCTTGACGGATGGTCGGCAGAACCCTTCATCGTGACGAACATCAGATTGTGCTCCGTTTTCTTGTATTCCCTGATGGTTGAGAGATATGCCTCATAAGCCGCAGGGTCGATTTCCTCCGGAGTCTGGTGACGGAAATCGAGATTTTCCGGTTCAGTCCACTCGCTACAAGACGCGAAAACGAAGAGCATTGTAGTGAGGACGGCCAATGATATATTTAAAATCTTTTTCATTTCAGTAAATCTGTTTCTGAAGTAATTGAAACCTTTGAATCTTAATCCGGTTCAACAAGTTGAGATTACTTAATCACAACAGCCGGATTGCAGTCCCACCAAAGTCTCGTTCCCATTTTGTCTGGGCCTCCGAGATATGAGGAGATTGCCTCGTTCACATTCTCACCGTTGTTTGAGTACTCGGCAAGAGGATAAACCATACGGCGTGCACCGAATTCGTTTGTCACTGAGCCGCCGCTCTTGTTACCTGCGTCAGTTGCAGGGAAGAATTTAGGATAACCTGTACGGCGGTGATCAGACCAAGCCTCGATTCCGTTGTTGAAGTTCGCAATCCACTTCTGGATCATGATTCTCTCCTGTTTTGCAGCTGTAGTGGCAGCATCATCCCATTTGACTGTGATGTTTGAAAGAACTCCAGCATAACTGTTGAGACCGGCAGGATCAGTGTATGTAGCAGGTTTGTTCTCATCATCCTCTGCATATTCAGCATATCCTGACAAACCGAACTGCTCAAATGAGAGTCTGATACCTTCGTTATAGAACTCCTTGGCAGTGCCGGCACCCATATTGAAGCCGAATACAGCCTTCGCCTCTGCCTTGAGGAAAGCAACCTCCGCTGCATTCATCCAGACGAGAGGATCCTCTGTTGTAACATTGACACCAGAATATTTGCGACCTACGCTATTCAGAGATGGTTTCTCAATTCCGATTCTGATGCCGACATAGTCAATGCCATCAAACTCTGACTTGATGAAATACTTGGCACGACGAGGATCGTTATATCCGTTCATGTAGCAGATGATATCTGCAGCTGCATGAGTATCACCTCCGGTCACACTGCCTGTAGGCTGGTTGTATTTGATTGCGGTGTAGAGGGGATTTCCCTTGTCACCGAAAGCAACCTTCTGAAGAGCAGCATTGTCAGAATTATCCGTCATCACACCAATCTCATGATTTACAGCCTCTTCTGCCATTTTCTTAGCCTTCTCAGGTGCAGCGTAAACTATTCTCATCGCCATTCTGAGTTTCAGGGAATTGGCGAACTTGCACCATTTTACAGCCGTGCCATCATAGACAGGATCTGCTGTAGAAGGGATACCTGAAAGTCTGTTTTCAGTAAGAGTATTGATGCAGGCATCAAGTTCTTCGAACATGGTATCGTAAACCTTTTCCTGAGAGTCATAAGAAACGGTGATTTTACCGCCCTGGCCGATCTGTGAATAAGGAATCGGGCCGTATGTATCAGTAACTCTGAGCATTGCAGTTACCTTGATAATGTTTGCAATAGCAAGAGTAACAGGGTCATCTGTTATGCTCTTGAGCTCAGAAAGGTTGGAGTAAAGTGTAGGGATTATTCTATCACTGGCAAGCAATACTCGTGTCCAATCGTCTGTCGCATTGTAGTTGTCGATAGTCTTCTCGAACGCACCTGTGGTAGAGTAATATCCTCCCATAGGGCCTCCGAGCAGACAGTCCGTGAACTGTGCCGTATTGACGTCGGTAGAAATAACCGCACCGCCCATTGCTGCAATGGCAGCAGCAGTCGCATATCCGTCAGTGAGAGTCTGTTCGCGGTTTACCTCATATGGATTCGTATTAATATCCAGGTAGTTGCCCGTACATGAGAGAGTCATAATTCCTATTGTCATGACTCCTGCGAGCTTTTGGAAATTTCTTGTCATTGTTGTTTTTCTCATAATCATACCTCCTCGTAATTAGAATGTTACACGTACACTAAATCCGAAATTACGGAGAGAAGGCATCATGAAATGGTCGATACCCTGATAGTAGTTACCTGTTGTGGCGATTGATTCCGGATCAAACGGAGCCTTATTGTAAATCATCCACAAGTTACGTCCTACAACTGAAAGATTCAGATCGCAAACATTGCCAAGCATCTTCCTAGGGAATGTGTAGCCGACAGAAGCTTCCTGGAGACGAACGTTTGTTCCGGAATAGGTATATTCCTGTGGAAGAGGATTGGAACCTCCAATTGAACTATACCACTTGTTTGCATCAAGTCTGTCTCCGCCATTGATAAATACGCCACCGTTGTCACGTGCAAGCGCAGAGGCCTCTGACACACCATAGTAGTCGAGAATTGCCTGTGTGCTTGAGTAAACGATACCTCCAAGTCTTGCAGAGATAAGGAATCCGAAGTTAAAGCCGGCAACATTGAAATCATTTCTCCATGACATGTTTGCCTTAGGGAGAACGCTTCCGAGTTTAACATAATCCTTTGTATCTGAGAATGTTCTGGTAGTTACTGTTCCATCCTCATTGACAATGATACGTCCGTTTGAGTCATAACTGAAATCACCAAGTGAATACAGGTCACCGAGGGTGCCACCTTCGCGAAGGATAAAGTGTGCAAGACCGAGTCCGTTCATGTCAAGCTGTGAAACAGAGAACTTCTCTCCTGTAGCAGGGTTAGTCACGTTCTCAGCAAGTGACATGATTCTGTTCTCATTGAACGAGAATGTGTAGTTGCTGTTCCATGTGAACTTATTCCATGTCTTGCCGAATCCCAATGTAAGCTCCAATCCCTGGTTTCTGACATCTCCGGACTGGATGAAAATATCTGACGAACCGGAACCGGTAGAGATCTGAGGATTGAATGTCTGGTTCTTTGTATTTGTATGATAATAAGTTGCGTCAAAATTGAAATACTGGAGGAACCTCATCGAAAGACCGATCTCGAAAGAGTTTGTAAGCTCCGGCTTGAGGTCATATACAGGATACTGGGTCTGAGTATTCCAGCTGAGTCCGCTGGTATTCCAGCTGTACATAGGGTTTGCGATATAACGCTCGAAAGCGGTACCTACAGATGCGTATGAACCTCTGATCTTCAAGTATTCCAACGCCTTAGGCATGTTAGGAATAATCTGAGAAAGTACGACTGAACCTCCGATTGAAGGATAGAAGAATGACTTTCTGTTAGAGTGAGGGCCTGCAAGCTGTGAAGGCCAGTCATTACGTGCTGTAAGTGTAAGGTAATATGCACCCTTGAAACCAAGTTCAGCAGAACCGAAGATAGACTGAGTCTGCTCGCGCCATCCATCCTGAAGTCTGGTGGTCTTAGTAGAGTTGCTGAGGTTCTGCACATTGAATACATTGGCAATACCCGCACGCTCTGCTGACATCTGTCCGTCCGCAATAGGACCACGGTTCTTCAATGCATCATAGAACATGTCTGAAATCGATGTACCGAGGTTGACCTGAAGGTTCCAGTCCTGACCGAAACGCTTGTTGATATTTACGAGGAAATCCGCATATATCTGACGGTCAGTCATTTGTGAAATGCCATAAAGACCATTCTGTGAGCTCTCTGTAAGCTGTGTGAATGTAGAAGCGTAGAATTTTTCGGTATATTTTGTAGTGGACTGGTCCATCTTTACACGACCGGAAATATTCAACCAATCAAGAATATCATAGCTCATCTGAGCATTCAGCATGAAACGGTCCTTGCGATTCTCACGGAGGTTACGGTAGTTAATCCAATAAGGATTCTGCATAGTCATACCAGCATCGCCGATTGGCCAATACTGTGTTGAGAGACGGCGCACAACATCATATCTTTCATACATACGAACTGCCCCCCAGTCGTTTGAACGAGGGAAGATATAAGCACCGACTAGAGGGTTGTTATATGTACCCTGATTAGTCATGTTCTTGTCTTTCTGACTGATAAAACTAGCGCTGAAATCAAGATGCATCTTGTCCTTGAGGAAAGATGTCGTATTACGGAATGTGAAGTTGTAACGGTTGTAACGGTTGTTAGGGACGATACCATAAGAGTCGATAGAAGAACCTGAAAGATAACTCTGGTTTTTCTCGTTACCCATTGATACTGAAACCGACTCGTTGTGAGTCACACCTGTCTGGAAATAATCCTTGGCAGGACTGTATTTAGGATTGTTCGCATCATTCATGAGATTTCCCCAACTGCGGACATCTGAACCGATAGAAGAATTGAGGTCACCTGTTCCGTAGCGGTTCTGGAAACGAGGCAATACAAACGGAGTCATAAACTCGACAGATGCCGAAGCAGTAGCTGAGAGCTTGCCTTCCTTACCTTTCTTTGTTGTAACAACGATTGCACCATTGGCAGCATCAGAACCATAAAGAGCGGCTGCGGCTGCACCTGTAAGCACCGAAATACTTTCAATGTCTTCAGGGTTGATATCTGCAATCGGATCGGTAGATCCCTGTGAAGCGAACTGTGTACCACCGTCACGAGCAGTAGTGTACATAGGAACACCATCAATGACATAAAGTGCGTTAGAAGACTGGCTGATGGATTTCATTCCTCGCATCACCACCTTTGACGCACCACCGACTCCTGAAGAAGAGGCATTGATATTAAGTCCCGCAACCTTACCATTGAGGGAGTTGATGAAGTTGGCATCCTTGTTCATTGTCACTTCATCAGCATTGACCTGCTGTACGTTATAACTGAGGGCCTTCTCTGAACGCTTGATACCGAGAGCCGTAACAACAGTTCCCTCCATCATGATGGCGTCGCTAGTCATTGTGACATTGAAAACCCTGCGGTTGCCTATCTTAAGTACCTGAGTAGTGTAGCCGAGGCAGGAAAACTCAAGAGAAGAGTTCTCCATTCCCTCAGGCAATACAAATGAGAAATTTCCGTCGAGGTCGGTGCCTGTTCCGATGGTGGTGCCTTGAATGATGACACCCACACCAATCACTGGAACACCCTCTTCGTCAATGACAACACCACTGATTTGTGAGGTAGTAGCCTTACCTTCAGCTGCTTTGGACTGAGCGGCCTTCTTGGAAATGATAATGTGACCAGACTCGATTTTCCAATCGATATTCTTGTCCTTGAATAGAATGTTTAGGGTTTCGGAAAGAGTTTTTCCGGAAATGTTGACAGATACATTTTCCTTCACATCAACGTCTTTGTTAAGGAAAACGCAGCGTGTCTGCTTTTCAATCTGCTGCATCACCTTCTCCAAAGCGATGTCTTTCGCCTGGATAGTCACTGTATTTTCAGTCTGTGCAAAAGATGGGAATGCACAAAAAACCGAGAATATCAGTGGAAGCAACAGTGCTCCAATTTTGGATAATACTGTCTTCGACATAAATACTACGTGGTTTATTATTATCGTTTTATAATATAGTCTCTAAAAGTCTAGACAAAGACGAAACCGCCTCAGTCAGGATCAGGAGAACATAATCTATCGTATTGTTATCGTGTTGGTTTCGTAATCTTCAGTATAAGTGAAGTCACACTCGTTCTGAAGTAGTTTTAATGCGAAATTTACGCCTTCCGAAACACGGATTTTTCCGCTCTTGTAGCCTATCTCAGGCATTGTATCTCTCTTGATTATGATTTTCACACCGTAAACATTCTCGAACCTGTGCATCAGAGAAGCGAAATCATAATCTGCGAGATTGATGTAACCTTCTGTCCAAGAAATCAGATTCTCAGCATCGACACTTGTCACGACGAGATGGTTGTCCATAAGTCTCACCATTTCGTTTGGAGCAAGGACCACTTGTTCCGCCGTTTCATCATTCGTGGTCACTTTCACCTTGCCATTTACCAAGGTTGTCACGAAGTAATCCGAAGCCTCGTCCGCATAAACGTTGAACGTCGTTCCGAGCACTTCAACCTTAGATGCGAATGTTTCCACTATGAAAGGATGCTTCTCATCATGAGTAACCTCAAAAAAAGCTTCTCCGGAAAGTTTTACTGTCCTGTCATTGCGTGAAAAAACTACCGGATATTCAATCCTTGAGTTTCCGTTCAGCTGGACATGAGTACCATCGTTTAAGGTAATCGACATTCTCTGTCCGGCAGGAACTTCAATCACATTCACCTGAGCTGTAATCTTGTTGAGATTGCTCTCTCTTTCCACGAGAACACCTGACAATCCAGCGATTACAACAGCGGCAGCAGCTGCTGCATAACGGAATACAATTCTGCGGATCTTAGATTTCTTTGAAGTCTTTTCAAGCGCACCAGGGACAGTCATCTTGGCCATCTCGTCTGAGTGCAGAACCATAGCATTGAAAAGATAATGTGCAGAATCGAACTCGCTCTGCCTTGCCGGGTCTTCATCCAGCCATCGCTCGATCTGAGCTACCTCCTCAGCGGAGGCCTCATTACTGAAGTATTTGAAAAGCAGTTCGTCTGTCATTTTCTTAAAGTTTAATCGTTTGTTTTTCGCACACACCATTATAGACGAACAACGATTACACGTTTACAAAGATTTTTTTATTTATAAAATCGTCACAGTTTCGTCAGTTTTGTTTATGATTTATGGTTTTAAACACTATATTTGCGTACTAATCAAATTAGAGGCTGACATCTTAGAAGCATTAAGTTGAATTACTTTCGGACTACAGGTATGACAGAAGAAGAAAAAAGTTCCAGAAACCTGACAGAAGAAGAATTCGGAAGAATATTCTCCCGATGCAGACAGATGTTTGTGAAAATCGCCAATTCCTATATCCATGATGATAGCGCGGCAGAAGACATTGTCAATGAATGCTTTATCAGGATGTGGGAAAAGCGCGACGAACTTAAAACTGAGAATTATGAGTCATACGCATTCAAGTCGATAGTCAACCGCTGTCTAGACCATCTTAAGGTCGAAAACAATCGTACAAGAATCCAGAAAAACATTTACGAGACGAACAGCAGGATGCAAAGTTATGAGATCAACTCATTGGAAAGTCTGAATCCGGAGCGTCTTTTCGCGGATGAAATCAATACTCTCGTGGAACACTGCCTAAAGCGCATGCCTGAAGTCACGAGAAAAGTATTTCTTGCCAGCCGTATTGACGAAAAGACATACGGGGAGATTTCTGAAATCTATGGGATACCCGTCCGTCAGGTCACCTCTCATATACAATTCGCCCTGAAGGCTCTACGCAATTCTTTAAAAGATTATCTCCCGATAATTCTTGCTTTTGTCATGCTGCATGCGACAAGTCTTGACAGTAAGTATGGCAACATTGATAAAATTGTCAATGATGTCATTTCGCATTCCACGAAATAGGACATTAAGTAAGCGTTAAAAAATAAGTTGGTAAAGATTTGTGGAGGATTTTCGAGGATAGATTTCTTTTCGAAGAAGGAGTGTGCTGGACGCACACGACTGATGAGAAAAGAAATATAGACCGAAAAGACTCGCAAAGATTCCCAAGTTATTTTTTAAGGATTACTAAGCGGCATGGATAGAATATAATCTAAGTTTTTACATTATATTTACATGATGTAACAATTAGCTTGCAACATGGAGAGTTCAGATATCATAAATTTTCTCGAGCATAAGGGAGTCAAGGCTACGGCCAACAGACTCCTAATTTTCAAAGCTCTACTTGATGTGCATAAGCCAATGAGTCTCTCTGCACTGGAGGATGCCCTCCCTGATATGGACAAGTCCAGCATATTTCGGGTTATGTCAATGTTTCTGGAGCACGATGTAGTTCATGCTTTCGAGGATGGCCGTGGTGTAGTTAATTATGAGCTCTGCAGTCATGACGGCGCCTGCAATCATACCGATGGACATATTCATTTCTATTGTGAATCCTGCCACCAGTCATATTGCTTTGAAAACCAGCAAATTCCCATGGTTTCTATACCAGATGGTTTCGAGTCGCATTCAGTTTCTTTTGTAATCAAAGGACTCTGTCCCGAGTGTCGTAAACATTCAAAGTAATATAGTCGGGACTCTTGAAGTAAGATAGCGTCATGTGGTCATTCTAGATGGCAGACTGTCCAAACAGCGAGATGACTTGCAATAGAATAATCAATTATAAACGGTGTAAAAAACAGGCATTATTTACACCGAATGTAAATCTGACAAAATGGTGTAAAATCAGGCCGATATTTACACCGTTTTGTCAGTATGACATAGTTGCAGTCAGGGCCTGGTGCCCATCCGTCGTTACTGAGCTGGCATTTCGGACCTTGGTTCTGCCACAGAGATACGTAACAAGGACACTCGAGTAGCCATAATGCATGGACAGGCGCAGATGGATTTCCGGAAACCAATCAAGGAGAGCCATGATTTTCGACCCTCTTGGCAGGCGTGATTAGTGACACATTCTCGGTAAGACACTGAAATTGAGGGCATTGCGAGACAACAGCCGCAAAAGGAATCTGACAAGACCACCTTTCGAAACGACCTCTTGGCAAGGGACTGATTACTTAATCAATTAAGATACAAGCAATTACAGATGAATTCACCTGTCAAGAGGGTCGAAATTCACGCTGGAAAGCAAAAGTACGGAACCGCAGGCGGCGCATCAACATGTAACTCCGGTGACGCTTACGAAAAACACAGCGAAATAAGACGACAAAACAAGGATAAACTCAAACATAGTTCTGTCACAGGGACAGGAGAGAGAGAAACACGCATGGCCATATAGCATGGACAGGTGCAGCATTTCGACCCTCTTGGCAGGCGTGATTAGGAACACATTCGTAGTAAGAGACTGAAATTGAGGGCATTGCGAGAGAAAGGCCGAGACAGTAATCTGCCAAGCCCCCCTTTCGAAACGACCTCTTGGCAAGAGACTGATTGCTTAATCAATTAAGATACAAACAATTACAGCCCTATCGACCTGTCAAGAGGGTCGAAATTGAGATGGTCATCACACACGTGGCCATAGGGCGGGGACAACCAGGACAAATACACCTGTCCACCGGCCCCGGACGGCAGTCCCACAGGGGACACGTAATTCCTGGACCGGTGTTCTGCCACAGGGACAGAACGCAGCTACACCTGCGTGGACAGGTGCAGAATTTGGACCTTACTGGAGGGAGCGACGCTGGCCACATCCTCCAACCGCAGAATACCGGAATGTCCTGGACGGCATTTCCTCGCACACCTGCATACACGAAAAAGAGTCTCCAGACGATTTCTCGTCTGAAGACTCTTTCCAAGCACGGCGGCTTC
>UMBZ01037726.1_pt1 | contig 10752 bp, 8 predicted proteins | sample 1964091 | NCBI WGS metagenome assembly UMBZ01 (sample SAMEA4835954, study PRJEB28245) | human gut metagenome | biome: gut microbiome; material: fecal sample | place: Denmark | collected 2008
ACCTCCAAGCATTAAAAGTTTCTTCATTGTTTTGATTGTTATAATGTCTTTATTAGTTGACATTGTAAAAAACTAATTATAAATCATCTCATTTATTCTTTATTTTCTTTTATTATTCTTGCTGGATTTCCGGCTATTATCACATTATCAGGAAAAGAACCACTAACAACACTTCCAGCTCCAACAACGACATTCTTTCCTAAAGTAGTACCTTTTAATACTATTGAGTTGACACCTATAAAACAACCTTCGCCAATTACGATAGGACGTTTTTCAGAAGGTCAAGTCGCTCTATGGGATGGCGTTCACTATAAGAAAGTGGATGAAAATCGTTGTCAATGATTTTACAGCCTGAACCAATATCCGTATTGCGGCCTATAGTAATACTCTCCATCGAATAGATGGTGCATCCACTCATGCAAACACCATCGTTGATGACGATTCTACCACCATTTTTGGCAACTATAATACATCTTTGCGACAATCCAAACAGATTACTAAACGGATGGGAAAACACCCTAGCTTTATCCCCCCCATTATATTAAACAGGATCTCTGAATCTCGCATAGCTAATAACACACTAAATCCTCTGAAACATATTTGTTTATGGTATTTAATGCGATAGCGCATGAAATTAAAATACAGGCCCACCGTACGAATTAACATCTTCATAAGAGAATCATTTTGTTTCACATATAAACTTTTCTAAATCATCAACACACAAAATATCTTTTTGAAATATTGCTATGCTGTTCTTTAATTTACTCTCATCAAAATTCCACCATTCTAATTCTAAAAGCTTTCCGATTACCTCAGGTGAGAAACGGTATCTAATCACTTTAGCGGGTACACCACCAACTATTGCATACGGAGGCACATCTTTAACAACAACAGCACCTGCAGCAACACAAGCACCGTTACCTATATGTACACCACCTTTTATAAGAACATGTGAACCAATCCACACATCATTGCCAATAATCACACGTTCATCCAATGATTTATGCTCAAAAAAGTCTTTTTCAATCCAACATTGTTGTAGCGCATTTCTTTTTTCTGTAAAAATTGGTGATGTTGAAATGTATTGCAAAGGATGTCCACTCATTCCTATTCTGCAATTATCTGCTATTGAACAGAACTTACCTATCTCAGCATTTTCTATATCAGTGTTAGCAGCCACATAACTATAAGCACCTATTTTAGATTCCTTAGCTTTAACACCTCGATAAATATAAGCAGTTTTATCAACAATTGCATTAGATGATATAATTGCAAATACTGAAATACGAGGATTAAAAAGGTTTTTTGCAATACCCTTTATGTAATGAACTATTGGAAACATATTACTTTAAATTCTTTTTTAAAACCTCAATTTGAAAATAAGGATTCCATTCTTCATCTATTTCCTTCATACACGCACGGCGAACCTCATCACGTTTTTTACCGTTGGTTTCAAACCATTTGTCAATCCGAACTGCGAGGTCATCCACATCATCACGCTTAAAAAATGCCCCTGTCACACCATCCTTGATAGCTTCAAACTCCGGCATTTGGTAAGGAAAATCATTGTGGGTAATACAAGGAGTTCCAAACACCATAGAGTGCATAGCTGTAAGCCCGATATTTCCCGGAGCCACACACAGGTCTGCACTGTAAATAAGAGTACTCAATTCTTTTTCGTCATAACAGGGACCATAAAACCATACTTGATTCTCAAGTCCAAGATTCTTTGTTAAAATTTTAAGTTCTTCTGTCTTCTCACCACCACCGATAAATGTCAAATTATATTCTATACCCCTGTCATGGCAAATAACCATTGCTTTCAATATCTGTTCAAGTTTCTTTACGGCAGTAAGTCTACCGACAAAGAAAAGATTTTTGTTGTCGTTGCCAAAATGATCTTTATAAACAGGTGTTTCTGATAGTTGTTTTCTAATTTCTATCTGTTTATCATAAGCCAACGAATTATGAATTGTAAACAACTTACTCGGATTAAAGCCTTCATTTATCATCAAGTTGCGTGCATAATTCCCATAGGTAAAAATGCCACCATTAGGCAACTTAAACTCTATTTTCTTTATAAAAGACTCCAATCGCGTTTCTTTTCCATACCAACCATGTGACCAAAAATACACATTCTTTTGTGGTTTAAGTAATCTTGCAAGAATACAAAATATCCAAGTACTCAAAGCGCGCGTTTCTCCCAAAAGAATATAATGGTCGTATTTTTTAAACAATTGTCCCACCACTCCTGGTTGCCAATACCAACCTCCAAAGATTCTTTTGGTATGGGTTTCAGTTACTTTTCCATGAAGAAGAGTATAGTCCATCTTTTTCACATCGCTCATAGCATCTCCAAACACCCAATCGCAGTGAAACGTCTTGTCTATTAAAGCAAATATACTTGTACGATAATGCTGAGCGTAATTATATATAATACAAAGTTTCATTTCTTTTTAGGCAATAATGATACATCTACTAGGTTCCCCAAATAATTGTAATAATCTTCCGTAAAATAACCATACCCCGAGGACATTGTCAATTCTCCTACTATAGGCTTTCCATTAACAATATACATATCAACCCTCATTTCTGGCTGTCCCTTAGATAAAACAGATGCCATCTCAACCATTTTAGTCAAACATTTTGGCTTAGGAAAAATTATATCATCGTTAACCTTTTCTTCTCCAAAATTCTTTAGATTATGATGAATCCTATTCCATTCTCGGTCATACAAATCGATTGACAGCGACCCCTTACATCTGCCATATGTTATAAGGCAAGACTCAACATGACCATTAAAACACCAGAATTTAAAATCAACCATCGAATTTGGTGACAACTCTGTCAATTCCTCATCCTGTTCAAGCATCTCTTCCGCTATTATACACGGCTCAATTCTTAAATAATGTGGTTCATAACCAGAATAACCAAAAGGAAATCTAAACCAACTTTTCATCTCAGACCGAAGTTTTTCCCATTGACAGCTTGTTTTGTCCTTAATAAGAATAACCGATGCACATCCATTGTTTGCTTTTAAAACGAAGCTACTAGGCAACAAGGTTATATCAATATCACTTGGATCTTTCCAAGCCCCATAGAGCTGAGGTAAATTGTCTTCGTAACCTTTGGTCTTTATATATTCACGAACACGATATTTATCTGCAAACATAGTCCACAGGCTTGTATCGCTATGCAATTGCATCCAATATATCTTTTCAATTAAAGACTTTGGATTCTTCAAGTCCGCTTTATGGCCAAAGACCTTCTTGAAATAACGGTTTATTTCAAGTTCCGGATTTATACATACCGTAATTTTATGTATTAAATATTTTAGATAATCTATTTTTTGCTTCATAATTAATCAATAAGATTTGTTTTATATATTCATTAGAACACTAATTTGGAATCTTTTCTAAAATCATTCTATACAACCAGTTTTTTTTGTTAGTGCTCAATTTAGGGCATAACCCTTTGTATAGGCACTTTTGTTACGGGAACAAAATTGTTCAATGGAGATGCCCTTCGGCATTGCCTCCGTCTGGTACTGGAAATAGAATCGCTCCAAATCTTCGCTGCTGTACATAAATCAATATTTAAAAATTGGCAGCAAAGTTACACCTTTCAAAATTGAGCCCTAATTTGAGTGCTTACATTTCAACCTATTAAGAATTTGAGATAATGCTTGTAAAAGCACAAAGCTGACGGCAGGTATTCATGCATTAAGAGGTGTTGTAGGTTGTGCTTACTTGCATTATCCTGTCTGATTTTATTCAACGAATACATTTTCGCATCAAAAGTTTCATACCGTTTTTTATGTTGACAGCATGAGCCATTAATAAAAATATCCATATTTTTTTTCCATACAGCGAAAGATAATTCAGAAAGATAGGTTTTATACGAATTTACGTATATTCCCGTATATTTCTCATGATTCAAAATGATATCCTTTATGCGCTCTACAAAACCATTTAAGTCTTTATGAGGTATAACATATCCATTATACCCATCTTTTATTATTTCCTTGCAGCCATTGTCAAAATCAGAGGTTATTGCTATTGTACCAACTCGCATGGCCTCTAACAAGGCCATCGGGCACCCTTCTCTACGCGAGGGGGTTAGAAAAATATTAGCTTCATTCGATATTTGTATCGCATTGTCCCGTGGTATTCGTCCTGTTATAATCAACCGAGGATCATTAGGCAATATATCTCTGATATCCTTAAAGGGCTGTATTTTTTTAAATGGTGGTGTTGTTGTACCCATCCAATAAAACTTGAAATTCAACTCTGTTTTCAGCAATTTGGATACTATGCCAAATATTATTTCAGGAGACTTTGCAGCTGTACCTCCTCCCGTAAAAACAATTACCGGGGTCTTTAACTTTAATTTGTTTTGTAGTAATTGAGGCTGATTGGGTAGTTCTCGAACAAAGTTATAAACAACTTCAACTTTGCCCCTACAATCAAATGTATGTTCTAAATACTCCTTGTTATAACCAGACAATGCTATTACTTTATCAGCATACTCACTATTAAAACCAGCATAATCTGCCTCATTATAACGCAATGAATGGCTTACATTTATAACCTTAATATCATTATTTAGAAACGGAGTCAACAACGCCATCAATCGTGAACAACTATTAATTATCACATCTGGCTTGATCTTCTGGTTTATAAGCACTAAAACTTCACGTGCATTCTTTTCAGAAGTATCTGCCATATCATAATGATACACTTTAACATTATACTTATCCAATGGATACAAGGAATCATCACCTATAAGTACACTCACCTCAAAACTTGAGGCATAGGAACTTATGAATTCCATTGCATAAGATGCAATGCCTCCTCCCATGAAAGAAGAAGATGTTAATAAAAGTTTCATATCAAAAAATTATAAGTTTAAAAATTGACTCATCAACAATGTGACAAGCAAAATCCTGTTTCTAGTGATTTCTTTTTGTCATACAAATCACATCAATGTCCTTTATACAATATTGAACAATATAACATATATACAATTTGATAAAAAGAACCAATCCATGCTATATGAAAAGTCCATTTTTGCCATTTCGGATAGATATTATTACACCAAAAATAAGTTAATAAAACACATGACGGAATAAATGAAAAACGCATAAATCTTTCATAAATCAATTGGGTATTTATGGAAATATCAAATGCAAATACAGAAGCTACTGTTACCAATAAAGCCATAGCTTTCATAAAAGCCATAATACATTTATTATCAACCGAATATGTTTTATAAATAAGTATTCTTAAAGAACTAACATATATCATATAATATGGAATGCGTTCAAATAATTGTCCTAACAAATAACCAAAACCTTGAATATAACTGTCGTCATTCATGTAATTTTGACCTCTTTCTATGTATGATGTTATCTCCTCATTATTGGACGACAAATCACCTATAAGAATTGTACTTAGGTAAGTTCGAGCAAAATAAACCATCAATGGAAAACATAATAAGACAAGAAACCATTTCTTATTCCATTTGTTTGGGACCAATAATGATAAAATAGAAATACAAACTGCAAAACCAGCACTCTTATGAAAAAATAAAGAAGCTGAAATAAAGACTAAGCCATACAACCAAGAGAACAAAGAACTTTGAGAATTAGAAATAATAGCCAATCCAAAAAATGCCATTGCCATTGATAAGGAAACACGCGCATAAGAGAACCATAATATCCATATCATGAGAAAAAAGCAAACAGCTAAATCTTGATTGACTCTAACCCTTTTAAATGTATTTGCAATTAATATTGTTGCAAATCCCCAAACAATAAGTCTCCACAGAAAATAATTATCAGGTACTATATCTTTAGCAATTAAATGATATATATATTCTAATTCCCATCCTGACGAAACAAGCTCTTTATAGTTATCATATATATGAAAAAAATCACTACCCCAAAAAGCAAATACACAAAAAAACACAATTAGACAATATGCTAACTGACGTCTACTTTTTGTTAAACAATATGGATATTTTAGCGCAGGATATACTATTAAATAACCAATAAGAATCATTATTAGGTTACAACCAACTAACCAAGGATTGAATTTTATAAGTTCAAACATAATTATCGTTTTAAATATTGACAAATCGCATCCTTTTCTGATATGTATAAGAACATAATTATTGTAGAAATATAAATCGATAAAATAACAATGTTTGCTACGTCGGTGTTTACATTAAAATACATAAGTGCAGTACGAATAATAAATAAAGAACTAACAATCAATGTTATTACACCACATGCTTTTTTGAAAACAAGGAGATATTCTATAAGAGACAAACTAATACACTTCCTTACTAACATAAACCAATTTACAAAAAACATTATAACATAAATCAACGTAACTGTAATGGCTGATGCAAATAATGAAAACCTACCAAATAAGGTTAACATTATATACATAATAACCAATCTAACCACTGTATACCAAAAAGAAATATTAGTTTTTTTTGTAGCAATAGCAAGTAGACTGTTTGGTTGTCCAATTACAACAAACAATGACCATATAGCCAATATCTGAACTATAGGAATAGCTTCTAAAAATGCATTTCCATAAAATATTTTAACAATGTAATTACAAAATAAAATAACAAAGCCTACAATAGGAGCATTAAACAATGCCATTTTCTTCAAGCATAAAACAAAGATTCTTTTTAATTCTTCTATATCGTCTTGATAATTAGTAAAAACTGGCAACATGACTCTATTAGAAATTGCATTGATAATAATAACAAATTTCAGAATGAGTTCTTTAGATAAATTATACACACCTAAAGCACCTACTCCAAGGGTGCTACTGATAACAATTATATCAAGTTTCGAAGCAAAATAATCTACAATTTGAGTTCCCATTTGATAATACCCAACCTTCATAAGTTCTTTTGCTTGTTTGAAATCTATTTTCTGTATTGATAACTTATAATGATTCTGTCCTGCTTTTAAATTCCATATATTAACCATTGCTGTTTGCGATACAGTTGAAACAACAAGACTATACACACCATATCCTAGTATTGCAAGGATTATAGCAATAAATAAAGAAAGTGAAGCTGTTACTATATTGCGTATTGCGATAGTTCTAAATTCCATATTTTTCTGCAATACAGTATCGTACAATTTACCCAAACTAACAAAAAACAACTCAGACATCATTATGGGGACAAGTTTTGTTAGAATAGGACTATTATAATAATTAGCAATAAATGGAGAACATAATGATATTGATAACATCATAAATGTAAACACTAAAAACTGCAACCAATATAGACTTAAGAAATTACTTTTCTCGATTTTTTTCTGTGACATTATAGCAGCAGAAAATCCCATATCAGAAAAGACTTGTGTAAGTCCTAAAATCAAAGTTAAAATTGCAACGATACCAAAATCTTCTTTACTTAGAAATCTTGAGAGTATTGAAAGGCGAAGAATTTGCACAAGTCCATTTGTAATTGTAGATATTGTTGTCCATCCCAATCCTCTAATTATTGAATTTTTATTAATTATTTCAGACATAAATTAGTTATCTATTTATTTATTTCACATATCATTACTTCTATCAAGCACAAATAGTCCTATGCAAAATTATTCATGTTAGTACTCAATTTAGGGCATAGCCCTTTGTATGGGCACTTTTACAAGTGCCTATACATTAAGATGTTAAAAATTTTACTTGTTTATTAACTATTGGCATGTCGCCAATACGATATTGCCTGGCCGCAGACTGAAAAAATCTCTGCAACCGTTAAAGATGTTAACAAAAAACTTTCCAAGGTAATCCCACGCCGACCGCCCCTGCAACTTCACCGTACTGATTATACTGTGATAAGTGGCCGCCATCTTAGCTCCCTCATCACTGCCAAAGTGGAGCATGCCATTTCGGTATTGCCTCCGTCTGGTACTGGAAATAGAACCATTCCAAATCTTCACTACTGTACATAATTTGATGTTTTAAATTCTGCAGCGAAGTTAATTCTTTCTAATTTAAGCCCTAATTTGAGTGCTTACTTATCAAATATGGTTTATCCATTCCTCAGCACAAAATCTTCATTTTCTCTTACTTGTGCCGACTTGCAGGTAACCTTCCAGGGCTCTACTCCAGCCAAAATTGGATGGTCTTGTATGTAGAGCATCTTTTTCATCAGTTCCTTAATCGGATGATTCTTTACATACTTTTCAAAGTTATCGGAAAACTCTTCCTCGTTATGATAGAATCGTTTTGCTCCTAAAATTTCGCTGCCTATTCCCGAAGTTCTTCTAGCTGACATAAAGCCAGACTCCATATAGGCCAATAAACTGTGTGAATCTATAACATAAACGCCATGATGTTCGAACCCTACAAATGTTGGATAGTTTGTCACCACTATTGGCAGCACCCCATTCCCTGCAAATTCGCCCATCTTTGGAAAGTATTCTGGATGCGCTATTACAAAGTCTGCTTTCCTTCGTGCCTGTTCGCATCCCTCCTTAAGTCTTTTCCATGCATCATGATAGTTGAATGGCTCTATCGAGTAGTGTATGCATTTAATCTCCCCTACCACAACGACTTTCTTCATTCCTATCATTAAGTCTATCTCTTCAAAGTTATCATCTGTACCATATTTCCCTGATGACTGACATATAATGGGGTATGAAGTTTCATGCGTGGTCAAATGGTTGAAAATATAATCCTCAAATATGTCTCCTCTCTCGTCAAGACTCCAACCACCTCGTGCTAATAGTAAGTCAATGATGCTATAGGAAACGCCATTCACTATAGGAAATGCGGGTAGTAGGTAATAGTCTTCCACTGGATACAGCATCGACGACCAGATGTCATTAAACTTTTTCCAATCAGCCTCAAATGACGACAGTACCGCTTTCACCTTCTTGGGTTTCACCCCTGTAAGCTTATTGATATAACCTATCAGATTTTGCTTCTTAATTTTTCTCGGCACTATATCAAAGTCCTCGCGTGTAAACATCGATTTATCAAAATCAACGTTTTTCTCCACATATATGGCTATATACTGTAGAGCCACATACATGCTGATGGCTTCATCAAGGGTTGCATCCGACAAATTGCCCAGTATTATATTTCCATCAATATACTCGTAGTAGGCATCTATAGCAGACTGCATTTCTTCTGCTATCATCTTGTGTTCTTTTGCATTCCCCTGTCCGAAGTCCAGTGTTATCTCGCCAAAAGAAACTTTGGCTTTCTTGATGCGGTTAAAAGTCACATATTTATACAATCTTGGCTGTATCTTTTTATCTTGAGCCAGATTCATAACCTGTACCTTCCTTTCAGAAAACATCATATCACCGGTCTTCAGCAATAATAGTCGTTCATGACTATCATAGTCCAATGTTAGTTTTTGTGCTTCATCATCCTTTTCCACCCAGCCTCCATTATACAATATATCGTCATAGGAGTTCTTGAATACCACTCCCTGGCTGGCTATCTGCATCATTTCTATCACATTTGCAGTAAACCGTCTGGCATCTGTATATTTTGAAGTTAACTCTTTATCATAGTAGAATCTTAGATAGTTCATAACAATTGATGTAGCGTCTGTTGCGGTCTCAAGCGCAGCTCTCGCGTCAATCAATCCTATTTCTGTGGCAGGCGACTCTAATTTCATGTTCAGCATATCAGCAAACATATAGTCACCCTCCATAAGTATCCGTAACCTTTCCTCCTGCTTTGTTAGTATAACCTTATACTCCCTATTAAGGGCTGCTGTCATATACTCAGCTGCCTGACTTCCCTTTATCGGGAGTTGTTCCATGCGTTCCTGCAGAGCTTTGTACATCTCTTTATAAAGACTGCATAGATAATCTGATGCTTCAATGAAGTCTACTATTTTCTTTCCGTCATCAGGGTCTTCTTCCAGTATTGGCAGTTCTTTCACTATTGCAACCATCGCATCAATACTGAACTTGGACCCTAAAGTAGGTTTAAGTTCTCTTCTATTTGGATGATTTACTAGGTATGCCTTGAAAGCATTAAAAAACTGTCCCATCTATTTATATCAACAACCCTCTGTTATGGCGTTAGTACTCAATTTAGGGCTTACCCCTTTATGTAGGCACTTCTGCAAGTGCCTACATATTAATAAGATGTTAAAAAATTCACTTATTTATAAACTATTTCATACATTTTCTTCACTCAACAAATTTATTTTCATTTGTCACCAAAGCTACCGGGAAACATTTTGTGGTACTTGTCAGTTATATAGCGAATCTCCTCTTTTGTGTATGAGAACGGCAAATGATTTACGAATGTACAGCCGATATTCTCCATTTTCCGACATACGTTTTCAAAAGAATCTGCAAAGTCTTTATTTAATTCGTAGACTTTTTTAAATACGTCCATACTATATATTCTATATTTTTTCATTGCACGTACCTTTTCTGCCATGGGATCGAAAGGGAAAAGCATTTGTCCTCCATGCGAAAGTTCCCATACACGTAATGAACTTTTAGGATTATGCCAAAATGTGAAATGCGCCATGTTAAAATCTGAATTCTTCTCCATAACCATAGCATAAGCGCGCTGTTCACCTGGACGTCTCAATGCTTCTTGTCCTATAGGCCATATCCTATTTTTTTGTGAGAAATTCAACATATCACCTGTTGGAGAAAAATAAATAACACCTTTTGACACAGTATGAAGAATTGGTAACTATTCAGCGGTAGCGCTGCTCCCTTAATCCACGATT
>UMBZ01027520.1_pt1 | contig 10689 bp, 7 predicted proteins | sample 1964091 | NCBI WGS metagenome assembly UMBZ01 (sample SAMEA4835954, study PRJEB28245) | human gut metagenome | biome: gut microbiome; material: fecal sample | place: Denmark | collected 2008
TGCCATAACTATTTTGGCTCTCGTGGGATCGCCGAGGACTTTAAACAGGTTTGAAACACCGTTTATCTCCTCCTCCGAAAACATATTGTTTTTTATATCGTCAACAACCTCTTGCATAACGGCATTACAGTCACACTTATTATCAGCCATTATTTTTCACCTCATAAACATACGGTATCGTACTGTAAGAATATTATATATCTTAAAAACAAATATTTCAAATAAAATGTGTATACACAAAGGAACGCCAAACGGTATTGCAAAAAAAGGACTCAGCCTACGCTAAGTCCTTTTTGGTGACCCGGACGAGATTTGAACTCGTGTTACCGCCGTGAAAGGGCGGTGTCTTGACCGCTTGACCACCGGGCCGTTATGGTAGCGGCAGTGGGACTTGAACCTACGACCTTCCGGGTATGAACCGGACGCTCTAGCCAACTAAGCTATGCCGCCATATATGCCGCTTTTTCAGCGGCTTTGATATTATAATATAAAGTGTGCTGCTTGTCAATAGTTTATTTATGACAAAATGAAAATTACATTGCAATGCGGCATGCCGTTTTTCAAAAGCCGCATTGCAACAAAAAAGTCAAACTATTACTTCTCCATGAGCGTTACCATTACCGCCTTTTGAGCGTGGAGACGGTTTTCGGCCTCATCAAATATCTCATCCGCGTGAGACTCGAACACATCTGCGGTTATCTCTTCGCCGCGGTGAGCAGGCAGACAATGCTGAACCATACAGCCGCTGTTTGCAACCGCAAGCAGTTCCTTATTGACCTGATATTTGCCGCCGAATATTTTTTTGCGTTCTTCGGCTTCACCCTCCTGCCCCATTGACGCCCAAACGTCGGTAAAGATGACGTCGGCACCGCTTGCAGCCTCCATCGGCTCTGTAAACATTGAAAATCCCGCATAATTATTTGCAAAGTCAAGCACGCGGCTGTCGGGTCTGTACCCCTCGGGGCAAGCCACCGATACCTGCATACCTGTTTTAAGTCCGCCGACTATAAGAGAATTTGCCATATTGTTGCCGTCGCCTATGTAGCACATTTTAAGGCCGTCAAGGTGCCCCTTGTGCTCACGTACCGTCATAAGGTCGGCAAGCACCTGGCACGGATGGCAAAAATCGGTAAGGCCGTTAATTATCGGGATAGAGCCGTACTTCGCGAGCGCCTCAACCTCGGACTGCTCAAAGGTTCTTATCATAATGCCGTCGATATAGCGAGAGAGAACTCTTGCGGTATCCTGTATAGGCCCGCCGCGTCCTATCTGAAGATCGCGGTTTGAAAGGAAGAGTGCCTGACCGCCGAGCTGATACATACCGGTTTCAAAAGAAACCCTTGTTCTTGTTGAGGATTTTTGGAAAATCATACCGAGGGTCTGACCCTTGAGCCTTTGATGCGCTATGCCGTGCTTGTTTTCATATTTAAGCTGATCGGCAAGATTTAAAAGGTCAGATATTTCACCGGGAGTTGTCGATAAAAGACTTAACAAATGCTTCATTTTAATTCACAGAGCCTTTCCGGCTACAAATATAGTCACGTTGCCCCTGCCGTAGCCGTGCAAGGCGTGAAAAACTGCATAGGAGTTTATTCAGAAAGGGTCTTTTCGAGAATCTCAAGTCCCCTGTCTATTTCGTCATATGTTATGGTGAGCGGAGGAAGCATACGAAGCGACTGCTTGGCGGTTAAAATAAGAAGCCCGTTTTCAACACAGCGCGCCGCCACATCCGCCGCCTTTTGATTTTTAAGGTCTATACCTATCATAAGGCCCATACCGCGCACCTCGGAAACATCCTTAAACGAAGAAACCTTGTTTCTTATGTATTCGCCCTTTTCGCGGACGTCCTTTAAAAATTCTTCGTCAAGTCGATTTAATATCTCAACCGCGCCCGATAAAACCACGGGATTTCCGCCGAAGGTCGTACCGTGAGTGCCGGGAGTCAAAACGCTGCCGAACTGCTCTTTTGCAAGGCACGCTCCTATCGGCAGTCCGCCGCCGAGGCCCTTTGCGGATGTCAAAACGTCCGGCTTTACGCCGATATTTTCCCAAGCATAGAGCTTACCTGTTCTGCCGACGCCTGTCTGCACTTCGTCGAATATGAGAACAATATCGTTTTCATCGCAAAGCTCTCTTATGTATTCTATATAATCGCGCGGAGTTATTACGACTCCGCCCTCGCCCTGTATAACCTCAAGTATTACCGCGCAAACCGTTCCGTCGAGAAGCTCGGAAAACGCTTTTTTGTCGCCTGCCTCGGCATATTTAAAGCCGCCCATAAAAGGCATAAAATACTTGTGGTAGTGCTCCTGCCCCGTTGCGGTTATTGTAGCCATGGTTCTGCCGTGGAAAGAATTCACAAGCGATATTATCGTATTTCGGTTTTCACCGTAGCGGTCAAAGCTGTATTTTCTCGCAAGCTTTATGGCACACTCATTTGCCTCCGCTCCGGAATTGCAAAAAAGCACCTTATCAAATCCGCTTTTTTCGCACAGAAGCTTTGCCGCCTCGGCAACAGGCTCGTTATAATAGAGATTTGATGTATGCTGAATTTTATCTATCTGCCCGATAACAGCCTTTTTCCAGCCATCATCGTTTACGCCGAAAATATTAACGCCTATACCCGAAGTAAAATCAATTACCACTCTGCCGTCGGAGGACGTCAGAGACGCATTTTTGCCGCCCGTCAAGGCTATCGGAAAATGACCGTAAGTCGGCATTAAATATTTGTCGGCAGTATTTTTAATTTCGTTAAAATCCATTTTATCAGTCCTTAATAAACTAATCTTATTATATATACAAAGTCCGAAAAATGCAATTGCCGTTTAACGCAAGCTGTTCAAAACACAGTATAACGCAAAAAAGCGCAAAATCTTGATTTCGTGAAATTTTTTTCGTTAGACAAGGCGTGTAAAACGAAGCTGTATGTATATAATGCGAGCTGCACAAAACGAAGTATGGCGGGAAAAAGACGAAAAATCACCCGTGAAACATTGTGCCGAAGCCCTCATCCGTGAATAACTCCATAAGAATAGAATGCGGTATACGTCCGTCGATTATGTTGGTCTGAAGAACTCCGCGGCGGACGGCCTCTACGCAGCAGTCGATTTTCGGTATCATACCGCCGGAGATAACACCCTGAGACTTGAGCGACGGTATTTCGGAAACCTGAACGTCGTGAATTAAAGTGGAATCATCGTCTTTATCCATTAAAAGTCCGCTGATGTCGGTCATAAGCAAAAGCTTTTCCGCGTGGAGACTTGCGGCTATTGCCGCCGCGGCGGTATCGGCGTTTATATTGAACACCTCGCCGTTCTCGCCCGTTGCAACGGAGGAGATAACGGGGATATATTTATTTTCAAGAGTGTAATCTATAACGTCGGTATCGATTTCGGTTATCTCGCCTACAAATCCGACGTCCGATTTTGTGTATTTTACGGCCTTCATCATTTCGCCGTCGATACCGCAAAGGCCTATCGCCTTGCCGCCGTGCTTTGAAATGAGCTGTACCAAATGCTTATTCACCTTGCCTGCCAAAACCATTTGAACAATATCTATTGTCTCTTCGTCGGTATAGCGCAGTCCGTCTACAAAGCGGCTCTGCTTGCCGACACGTTTGAGCATATCGGATATTTCCGGTCCGCCGCCGTGAACAAGCACAATATTTACTCCGACGGAACGAAGAAGAACTATGTCGGTCATTACGGCATCCTGAAGCTCTTCGTTTACCATGGCATTGCCGCCGTACTTTATGACGACCGTTTTATTTTGATATTTCTGAATATACGGTAAAGCCTGAACAAGAACCTCGGAACGGTCCGAATTTGTTATATTTGATATTTCCATATTTCTCCTCCGATAAATGTCTGTGAATGCTGCGTTTATGCGTTTACGCTCAGGTGCGGTAATCGCCGTTTATCTTGACGTAATCGTATGTCAAATCACAGCCGTAAGCCGCGGCAGAGAAGCTGCCTGATTTTAAATCGACAAGGATATACACCTCATCACAGACTAAGACTTTTTTCGCAAGTTCTTCGGAAAACGGAATTCCCGAGCCGTCCTTGCACACTTCTATTTCTCCGCCTGCCGAGCTGAATTTTACATCAACCTTATGAACGTCAATATCGACTCCGCTGTAACCGAGGGCGCAGAGAATTCTGCCCCAGTTTGCATCCGCTCCGAACATAGCCGCCTTAACAAGCGACGAGCATATAACCGACTTTGCACATATTTTTGCCGTCTTTTGGTCTGCGGCACCCGAAACAATACATTCGACAAGCTTTGTTGCACCCTCGCCGTCTTTCGCCATAAGCTTTACAAGCTTTTCGCAAATTGCCGCAAGCGCACGAGTAAAGGCTTTATAATCTGCGTTTTCGGAGGTTATTTTCTCGTTTCCGCAAAGGCCAGACGCCAAAACAGCCACGGTATCGTTGGTGGATGTGTCGCCGTCTACGGAGAGCATATTAAAGCTGTCTTTAACCACCTCGAGAAGTGATTTTTTAAGCATTTCCGCCGAAATGTCGGCATCCGTTGTAATAAAAGCAAGCATCGTTGCCATATTCGGGTGAATCATACCGCTGCCCTTGGAAATGGCACCTATACGGCATTTTTTGCCGCCGAGAGAAAACTCACAGGCAAATTCTTTTTTTACGGTGTCCGTTGTCATTATCGCATTTGCCGCAGAATCCGAGCCGTCCTTATTAAGGCCCGAAACAAGCTTCGCCATACCGTTTTTGATGGGCTCAAGGTCTATTGACTGACCTATAACTCCGGTGGAGGCTACCACAATATCGCTTTTTGAAATGCCGAGTGCGTCCGCGGTTATTTTGCACATTTCCTCCGCTTTTTCAACTCCGTCGGCATTGCAGGTATTGGCTATGCCGCTGTTGCAGACAATTGCGCGCGCCTTGCCGTCGCTTATATTTTCACGTGTGACGGTTATCGGTGCTCCGCACACAAGATTTTGCGTATAAACAGCCGCCGCGTCACAGTCCTTTTCACAGTAAATAAGTGCGAGATCCTTTTTCTCCTTATTTTTACGGATACCGCAATGGATTCCGTTTGCGGTAAATCCTTTCGGTGCGGCGACACCGCCGCCGATAAAACTTAATTCCATTATAATTTACCTTTCATTTATAATCTTACAGGTCAAGTCCGTATTCGGGAGGTAAACCCATAACAATATTCATACATTCCAAAGCCGCTCCCGACGCACCCTTGCCGAGATTGTCGTAAAGAGCCATAAGAAGAAGTCTGTCGTCATTTCCGGCTACGGTGACAGCCATACTGTCAAGCTCAGCTTTAGAATTTGCCGCGACAAAGCCGCCGTTATCAAAAGCCTCTTTATATTTAACTATGTCCGAAGCGTATTTTGAGCGGTAAACCGCTTTAATGTCCTCTGCGGTTTTTCCGTCTTTGAGATCCGTTTTAAACACCGGAACCGTGACGAGCATACCGCTGAAATAATCACAGACATACGGACAAAATATCGGTGCAACTGACAGGCCCGAAATTTTTCGCATTTCTTTGAGGTGCTTGTGCTCCTGATTTAAAGCGTATTCACGGGGAGCAAAAAGCTCCGGTGCTTTCTCGTCGCTTTCATACATAGCGATACCTTTTTTGCCGGCTCCGCTGTAACCCGAAACGGCGTGACAGATAAATCCGTGGTCCGGAGAAACAATACCCTCGTCCAAAAGAGGCTTTACAAGCGCTATAAATCCGCTTGCATAACAGCCCGGCGACGCTATACGCTTTGAAGAAGCCACGGTTTTAAATCCGTCTTTAAATATTTCGGGGAAACCGTAAGCCCACCCCTCGCTTGTACGGTGAGCGGTTGATGTATCTATAATAACCGTGTCGTCATTTGTAACAAGCTCTGCCGCCTCGATTGCCGCAGCGTCCGGAAGGCAGAGAAAAGCTATATCGGCACTGTTGAGAGCTTCCTTTCTTGATTTTATGTCCTTGCGAAGCTCATCGGGAAGAGTTAAAAGCTCAATATCATCTCTTTTTTTCAGACGGTCGAATATTTTAAGACCCGTAGTTCCCTGACTGCCGTCTATAAATACTTTTTTCATATTATTCACCATAGCCTTTCAGGCACCAAACAGTTTATTAAAAATCACCGCATATTCTTTAAAGCCTTAGCGGGGCGCAACCGGTGATTTTCGCCGTCTCAAAATTATGCCGCAGGCAAATTTTGATGGCAATATAATTTAAAAAGTGTTACTTTTCACACTATTAGTCTTGTTCTTTCAATATTTTTTCTATTCTCTTTGCCTCTTTCAGCACATTCTGCGGTGCGGGTCCGCCGAGCGAAGTCCTGCCGTTTACGCACTTGTCGAGATTTATGGCGTCATAAACGCCGTCATCAAACAAATCGCATATCTTTTTGTATTCTTCAAGAGGCAACGTTTCAAGCGTAAGTCCTTTTTTAATGCAGAGAGCCACTATTTCACCTGTGGCCTTATATGCGTCACGGAACGGCAATCCCTTGCCGACGAGATAATCGGCGCAGTCGGTAGCGTTGATAAATCCGCCTGCCGCGGCTTTACGCATATTATCGGGAAGAGCCGTCATTGTGTCAAGCATGGGGATAAATGTGGTGAGGCAGATTTTAACGGTGTCAAAGGCGTCAAATATAGCTTCCTTATCCTCCTGCATATCCTTATTATAAGCGAGCGGCAAGCCCTTCATCATTGTCAGAAGTGTCATAAGATCGCCGAAAACTCGACCGGTTTTGCCGCGAATAAGCTCGGTTATGTCGGGATTTTTCTTTTGCGGCATTATTGACGAGCCTGTTGAAAAAGCATCGTCAAGCTCAACGAATTTAAATTCCCACGAGCACCAGAGAATTATCTCCTCGGAAAAGCGCGAGAGATGAACCATAAGTATTGACAAAGCTGACGCAAGCTCCATACAAAAGTCCCTGTCCGATACGCCGTCAAGCGAATTGAGCATAGGTCCCGTAAATCCGAGTGCCTCGGCTGTCATTTCACGGTCGGTATTATATGTTGTACCGGCAAGTGCACATGAGCCGAGCGGGCAGTAATTCATTCTTCTCTGCGCGTCGGCAATACGTTCGCGATCACGCAGAAGCATTTCGGCATACGCCAAAAGATGATGGCCGAATGTTATAGGCTGAGCGCGCTGCATATGAGTGTAACCCGGCATAACGGCGTCTGCATACTTTTCAGCCTTTTTGCATAGAACACCTATAAGCTCCGTGACAAGCGAATAAACGCTGTTGCACTCGCGGCGCAAATACAGCCTTACGTCAAGAGCTACCTGGTCGTTTCTGCTGCGCGCGGTATGAAGTCTTTTGCCGGCCGCGCCTACGCGCTTTGTGAGCTCGCCCTCAACAAAGGTGTGTATATCCTCTGCATTCGGGTCTATCTCCAACGTACCGTTTTCGATTTCCGCCTTAATGGCTTTTAATCCGTCAACAATTTTTGAAAGGTCGTCCGCCGATATGATATTTTGCGCACAAAGCATAGTGGCGTGTGCAATACTGCCGTCTATATCATCCTTATACATTCTGCTGTCAAACGCTATTGACGAATTAAAATCGTTGGTTTTGGGGTCTAAAGCCTTTTGAAATCTGCCCTGCCAAAGCTGCATTTTTTTACTCCTATCAAATACCACACAGCGACAAGAGACAGAAACATCTCTTGTCGCACGCGGTAGTGCTAAGCACTGTTGTTTATTTTTTCAAGCGGTTTACAATAATTATTTGTTATCTCTCTTTGCGTCAAGTAAAGCTTTTACCTTTGTGGGGAGTCCGAAGAGATTGATAAATCCGGTAGCGTCGGTCTGATCGTATGCGCCGCCGTCATCGCCGAACGAAGCAACATTTTCATCATAAAGAGTATACACAGAGGTGACGCCTGCGTTTATAACGTTGCCCTTATAGAGCTTAAGCTTAACGTCGCCGGTTACGGTCTGCTGAGTGTTGTCGACAAAAGCCGCAAGAGCTTCGCGAAGAGGTGAGAACCATTTGCCGTTGTATACGAGCTCGCCGTATTTCTCGGCAACGAGTTTTTTGTAATGAGATGTGTCACGGTCGAGAGTTATCATTTCAAGAAGCTCATGAGCCTTGTAGAGGATTGTTCCGCCGGGAGTCTCATAAACACCGCGTGATTTCATACCTACAAGACGGTTCTCGACTATGTCAAGAAGGCCTATACCGTTTTCTCCGCCGAGCTTATTGAGCTTTTCGACAAGAGAAACAGCGTCAAGCTCTTCGCCGTCAACAGCTGTGGGAACGCCCTTTTCAAAATGAATTGTAACATATGTGGGCTCATTGGGAGCTTTTTCGGGAGAAACTCCGAGCTCAAGGAAGCCGTCTTTATTGTACTGCGGTTCATTTGCCGGATTTTCAAGGTCAAGTCCCTCATGAGAGAGATGCCATACGTTTTTATCTTTTGAGTAATTTGTTTCACGATTGATTTTAAGCGGAATCTGATGAGCCTCGGCGTAGTCTATTTCTTCATCACGCGATTTTATGTCCCACTCACGCCAGGGAGCTATAATCTCCATCTCGGGAGCGAGTGCTTTAAGAGCAAGCTCGAAACGAACCTGATCGTTGCCCTTGCCGGTGCAGCCGTGGCAAATAGCGTCTGCGCCCTCTTTTTTTGCTATATCGGCAAGACCCTTTGCGATACAGGGACGAGCGTGCGATGTGCCGAGAAGATACTCTTCATACTCGGCACCTGCTTTGAGGCAAGGCCAGATATAGTTTTCGATATAATCCTTTTTAAGGTCGAGAACATAGAGCTTTGAAGCGCCGGTCTTGAGAGCCTTCTCCTCAAGTCCGTCGAGCTCAGTTCCCTGACCTACGTCGCCAGAAACCGCTATAACTTCGCAGTTATTGTAATTTTCTTTAAGCCACGGAATGATGATTGACGTATCAAGTCCGCCGGAATAAGCGAGTACGACTTTTTTGATGTCTTTCTTGTCCTTTTTCATAAATGTTACCTCCGAGCATCGGCAAAAGCCTTTAATTTTTGATTACGAAGAGATTATACACCAATCACATTTAAAATCAAGTGTTTTTTGCATAAATATTCAAGTTTTGTGTATATTTGTGCGATATAACGACATAAATATACATTATGCGCACTGTTTTATGCAATATTTAACCTGATTTATGAATTTTTATTCAAAAACTAAAGCCGAGCGAGAATTTTCGCCCGGCTCAGCCGTTATTTTTGGTTATTTTTTAAAGCTTTTTTCGCCTTGGACTTTTTGACTCCGCGCGTTATAAGCCCGGCCGTCAGGGCAATTATCACAGCGCCTGCCGAAAAAGCCGCTATCTTAATGTTATGTACATACTGTCCCTCATAATATCTTGCCTTGTTTGAGCTCTTGTAACCGACAAGGTCATTATAATACATCATATAAGTGCTGTAATCGAGAGTGTTTTCGTCTATATCTATAACGCGCGACCCGTGGAGAGGTCCGTTACCGTAAATATAAAATCCGACTCCGCTCGTATGCACCATATCAATGCCCTCATACGTGCCGCAAAAGTCATTGTTATGATCGTGCCCGAAGAACGCCGCCTTAATGTCTCCCTGCTGCTTCCAAGCGTCAAATTCGCCGCCGTTCACCTCTGCGGGACACGGCCCCTCGTCAAGATGACCGCTTGCAATATCCGTATTAAGCACATAATACTTACCGTCTTTTTTTACCGCACCGTCCGTGCCCTTGGGAACCTCCTTTAAAAGTTCATATATTTCGGGAACGGGTATATGCTGGAAAAGGAGAGACGGCATAGGTTCTCCGCCGTTTTCAGCTTTCAGGGCATCGCTCGTTTTTTTGTACCAGGCAAGTTGATCCTCGGCAACGTGGGCATATCCGCCGTTTTCTTTATCATATGTACCGGAATCTATAAACCAAAGATTAAAGACGTTCTTTGCGCCGTCCGAGCTTTTTATAGGAAGATTATAGTTGCCGCAGCCGGTCATAGCTTCTCCCTCGGAAGCAAGGCAGCCCGGCATAGACTTATAGACCTCCATTTGGAACTGTTTGGAGACCTTACCCTCGTCATCATGGTTGCCGTATACTATTGCAAACGGTATGTTCTGTGAGGTAACCGGCTCCATAATCTGCCTGATTGCCTTTTCGACACGCTTTTTGCTTCCGTAAAGCACGGGCGACGGACCGTGTATATTATCGCCGGTAAATACAACAAGGTCGGGCTTTGCAGCTTCAATCGAAGCATACATAAGATCAAGCGTCTCTTCGCACGGATTTACATCATCCTGCGGATCCGCAAATACGAGTATACGAAATTTACCGTTTTTAAATTTAAGCGTAGTTTCATCCCCTGTTTCGGCAAAGCTCTGAATTGCAAAGCACGGTGAAACCACCGATAAACAAAGAATTACCGATAAAATAATGTTTAATACCTTTTTCATTTTATCCTCCCAATGCGCGTATCCTCTCGAATACATTTCTCCTGCAAAATAAATAATGCCGACGCAAAAGCTATTGCGACAAAACAGCATATAAAATAATATGATGTTTTGAACAATAAAATCAGCGAAGGCTTAATGATTTTGTATAATTATTCTAACATCGGGACGGTTTTAATTCAACAGCAATAATCAACAATAAAAACGTGCTTTTTTCGACAATTCGAGCAGCTCATTTTTTTATCGATTTCAAATACTCTTTATCCCTGTCCGA
>UMBZ01034745.1_pt1 | contig 10675 bp, 7 predicted proteins | sample 1964091 | NCBI WGS metagenome assembly UMBZ01 (sample SAMEA4835954, study PRJEB28245) | human gut metagenome | biome: gut microbiome; material: fecal sample | place: Denmark | collected 2008
CAGCGGTATAGTGGAAGGTGTGGCCGTACTTTTCGGCCACCTTATCCAGCACCCGGAGGGTCTGTTTTACGATCTCCGGGCTGGAGCAATCGCCCCAGATGACAGCAATATTTTTTTCCATGAGGTACTCCTTTTACAATAATTAGCAGCGTCTGCCAACCACCCCTTCCGTCACGGCTTACGCCGTGCCACCTTCCCCAAGGGGACGGCTTTTCGCGGTAAAGGGAAAGTTTACGGCATTGCTGTAAGGCGCCCCCTTGGGGGAGCTGCCGAACGAAGTGAGGCTGAAGGGCTTATTTCTGGATGGCCTTCATCAGACCGCCGGCAGAGATGATGTTCTGGATAAAGGGCGGGAAGGGCTCGGCGTGGAACACCTTGCCGTTGGTCTCGTCGGTGATGATGCCGGTGTCAAAATCCACCTGAACGGTGTCCCCTGCTTCAATGGCGTCCACAGCCTCCGGGCACTCCATGATGGGCAGGCCGATGTTGATGCTGTTGCGGTAGAAGATGCGGGCAAAGCTTTTGGCAATGACCACCGCGATACCGGCGGTCTTGATGCACAGGGGCGCGTGCTCGCGGGAAGAGCCGCAGCCAAAGTTCCAGCCGCCCACCATGATATCACCGGGCTGCACCCGGTTCACAAAGTCCTTGTCGATATCCTCCATGCAGTGGCTGGCAAGTTCCTTGGCATCCTGCGTGTTCAGGTGGCGTGCCGGAATGATGACGTCGGTATCCACGTTATCCGGGTATTTGAAAACAGAACCTCTTGCGTTCATGCTCATGCTCCTTTCGGGTCAGACCGTGCGCGGGTCGGTGATGCAGCCGGTCAGGGCGCTGGCGGCGGCGGTGGCGGGAGAGGCCAGATAGACCTCGCTGTCCACATGACCCATGCGTCCCACAAAGTTGCGGTTGGTGGTGGAAACGCAGCGCTCGCCCGCTGCCAGAATGCCCATGTAGCCGCCCAGACAGGGGCCGCAGGTGGGGGTGGATACGATGCAGCCCGCATCGATAAAGGCGGTGGTCCAGCCCCGCAGGATGCACTCCTTATAGACTGCCATGGTGGCGGGAATGATGATGCCGCGCACGCCCTTGGCGATGTGCTTGCCCTTGAGGATGTTGTATGCGGCTTCCATGTCCTCCAAACGGCCGTTGGTGCAGCTGCCGATGACCACCTGATCGATCTTGATGTCCTTGCCCTCGCTGGCAACATGGGTGTTCTCGGGCAGATGGGGGTAGCTGACGGTGGGCTCCAGTGCGCCGAGGTCGATCTCGATGGTCTTTTCGTACACGGCATCAGGATCGGCTTCGTAGAACACCGGCGGGCGCTGGCTGCGGCCTGCAAGATAAGCCTTGGTCACCTCATCCACCGGGAAGATGCCGTTCTTGGCACCGGCCTCAATGGCCATATTGCAGATGCACAGGCGGTCGTCCATGGTAAGGCTTTCCACGCCCGGGCCGGTGAACTCCATGGATTTATACAGTGCGCCGTCCACACCGATCATGCCGATGATGTGCAAAATCAGGTCCTTGCCGGACACCCGGGGATTGAATTTGCCAGTGAGCACGAACTTGATGGCAGAGGGCACCTTGAACCATGCCATGCCGGTGGCCATGCCTGCGGCCATATCGGTGGAGCCTACACCGGTGGAGAAGGCGCCCAGTGCACCATAGGTGCAGGTGTGGCTGTCCGCGCCGATCACGCAGTCGCCGGCGGTGACGATGCCTTTTTCCGGCAGCAGGGCGTGCTCGATGCCCATCTGGCCTACATCGTAGAAGTTGAGGATATCGTATTTATTGGCAAATTCCCGGCACTGCTTGGACTGGGTAGCGCTCTTGATATCCTTATTGGGTACAAAGTGATCCAGCACGATGGCGATATGCTCTTTATCGAACACGCGGTCAAAACCGGCGCGCTCAAACTCGTTGATGGCCACCGGGGTGGTGATATCGTTGCCCAGCACAATGTCCAACTTTGCGTTGATCAGCTGGCCTGCCTTGACCTCCGGCAGTCCGGCGTGTGCGGCAAGGATCTTCTGCGTCAGGGTCATTCCCATGGTAGTTTTCTCCTTTTTACTTATGTAGAAGAGTAGGCGGCTCGCCCTCTCAGTCAAATCCTTCGGATTTGCCAGCTCTCCCAAAGGGAGAGCCTTTGGCAGTCCACGCAAACTTCATCTCTTTGCCAAGGCCTCTCCCTTTGGGAGAGGTGGCAGTGAGCGAAGCGAGCTGACGGAGAGGGCGAGGACGCTCCCCTTTTTATCGATTATTGATCGCACTGACGAGGGCACGGATACCGGCCACAATGATGTCGGTGTCGGTACCGGCACCCCATGTGACCGTGTTGTCGCCCCAGACAAGCCCCACATAGGAGGCCGCGCGGGAGGTAGAGCCTTCGTCCAGACTGTGCTCAGAGTAGTTTTCCAGATGGAAGTCCATACCGGTGGCGCTCTGGATAGCGTTGGCTACGGCATCCAGACGGCCGTTGCCCACCGAGGTGACCACCTTGCGCTGGCCGTTCAGTTCCAGCGTGACCGTGGCGGTAATGCCGTTTACCTGTGCAAAGTGGGCTTCCACCACGTTCAGCGGCTTTGCGCGGTTGAGGTAGGTATCCTCGAAGATGTGCAGCACCTCGGCGGCGCTCAGCTCCTTGTGGCTGTGGTCGGACACACTCTTGACCTTGTAGCCCAGTGCCTCCCGCATCTTGGGGGGCAGGTTGTAGCCGTAGTTCTGTTCCAGCACAAAGCCGATGCCGCCCTTGCCGCTCTGGCTGTTGATGCGGATGACGTCGGCGTCGTAGGTGCGGCCGATGTCGTGGGGGTCCACCGGGATGTAGGGACAGGTCCAGCGGTGTTCGCCGGTCTGCTTGCGGTACGCCATACCCTTGGCAATGGCGTCCTGATGGCTGCCGGAGAAGGCGGCAAACACCAGCTGCCCGGCGTAGGGGGTGCGCTCGTAGATGTGCATCCGGGTCACCCGCTCGTAGGTGGCGCAGATGGCGGGCATATCTGAGAAGTCCAGCTTGGGGTCTACGCCGTGGCTGTACATATTCATGGCCAGCGTTACGGCGTCCACATTGCCGGTGCGCTCGCCGTTGCCAAACAGGCAGCACTCCACGCGCTGTGCACCCGCCAGCACTGCCAGCTCGGCACAGGCTACGCCGGTGCCGCGGTCGTTGTGGGGGTGGGTAGAGATGATCACGCTGTCGCGGTACTTCAGGTGCTTGTCGCAATACTCGATCTGGTTGGCGTACACATGGGGCATACTCATCTCCACGGTCACCGGCAGATTGATGATCATGGGACGCTCCGGGGTGGGCTGCATGATATCCAGCACGGCGTTGCACACCTCTACGGCGTAGTCCACCTCGGTGCCGGTAAAGCTTTCGGGGCTGTACTCAAACAGGAAATTGCCCTCGTACTCCTCGCTGAGCTGCTTTACCAGCTTTGCGCCGTCCACAGCGATCTGCTTGATCTCCTCCTTGGACTTGTGGAACACCTGTTCCCGCTGCGCCACGGAAGTGGAGTTGTAGAAGTGGATCACCGCCCGGGGTGCGCCCTTGACTGCCTCGAAGGTGCGGCGGATGATGTGGTCGCGGCACTGGGTCAGCACCTGCACCGTGACATCGGCGGGGATCATATCCTTTTCGATCAGGGTGCGCAGGAACTCGTACTCGGTCTCGCTGGCGGCAGGGAAGCCCACCTCGATCTCCTTGAAGCCGATCTTCACCAGCATCTGGAAGAACTCCAGCTTTTCTGCAAGGCTCATGGGCACGATCAGCGCCTGATTGCCGTCCCGCAGATCCACGCTGCACCATGCGGGAGCCTTTTCAATATGGTCTTTTTTTACCCAGCTGTCATAACCGGCGGGTACCGGGTAGTACCCCGGTGCGTACTTGGTAGCGTCCATCATCCTGTTGTCCTCCTGAAATAGCATAAAGCCTTCACCCCTTGGGGGGGAAGGTGGCGCGTAGCGCCGGATGAGGGGTGATTTCCCGCAAGCAACTGCTTGCCTGCGCCCTCATCAGTCACCTGCGGTGACAGCTTCCCCCGGCCGGGGGAAGCCTTTTGCCCTACTGCAGCCGTTGTACGAAAAAAGGCTCCCGTCTTTCAAGGCGAAAACCTTGAGAGACGAGAGCCTGTAAATTGCTTTTACAGGGCACCCGTGGTACCACTCTCCTTGCTGCACGGTCAGGTACAGCCACTTTGCACGATCGGCCAAAACGGCGAATCGCTGCCCCTGTAACGGTGGGCATCCGTCAGAGCCTACTTGTCCATTCAGCTCTGCCGCTCAGGGGCCAGTATCCGAAGTTCTCTGCACCCGCCTTGCACCACCCGGCGGCTCTCTGCACGCAGAAAAAAGATCGTTTTATCCCCGTCAACGCATTTGCACTTTGTTGAAAGTAAGATAATTTTAGCACGCCTGCCAGAAAGTGTCAAGAAGTTTCGTTCAGGATAAAGATGAAAGCATTTCACAATATCATAGGGTAAATCATGCAGAATTGGGGATTCTCCCCTCTTTGTTAAGAAACTGCTAAGTTTTTGCAAAGTTGCCCTCACTGCGCTGTTGCCGGGCGGCAGGATGTGGTATACTGGACGCAGCAAACGGGTGGAAGCCCACCTTATAAGGAGGAACATCCCATGAAAGAAGTCAAGCCATCCAAAAAGCCGTTGGCCATCTACTATGCCATCGTGCTGCTGGTGCTGCTGGTCATCAACCTTGTGGTCATGCCGTGGCTGGCCGAGCGTCAGGTGCAGGAGGTAGACTACGGCACCTTTATGAGCATGACCGAGCAGGAGAATATCGGCAAGGTAGATATCCAGTCCAACCAGATCATTTTTACGGATAAGGAGAACAAGCAGATCTACAAGACCGGCCTGATGAACGACCCCGGTCTGACCGAGCGCCTGTACGATGCCGGTGCGCAGTTCTCCAGCGAGATCGTGGAGCAGGGTTCGCCGGTGCTCAGCTTTCTGCTGTGGTTCGTGCTGCCCATCCTGCTGTTCAGCTTCATCGGCAACCAGATGAACAAAAAGCTGATGGAAAAGGCAGGCGGCGGCCCGGGTGCCATGATGTTCGGCGGCGCGGGCAAATCCAACGCAAAGGTCTATGTGCAGTCCACCCACGGCATCCGCTTTGCGGACGTTGCCGGTGAGGACGAGGCCAAGGAGAACCTGCAGGAGATCGTCAATTATCTGCACGACCCCAAGAAGTATGAAGAGATCGGTGCTTCCATGCCCAAGGGCATTCTGCTGGTAGGCCCTCCGGGCACCGGCAAGACCATGCTGGCCAAGGCCGTGGCAGGCGAATCCAACGTTCCCTTCTTCTCCATCTCCGGTTCGGAGTTCGTGGAGATGTTCGTGGGCATGGGTGCTTCCAAGGTGCGCGACCTGTTTAAGCAGGCCAAGGAAAAAGCGCCCTGCATCGTATTCATTGATGAGATCGATGCCATTGGTCAGAAGCGCAACAGCGGCCAGTTTGGCGGCAACGATGAGCGCGAGCAGACCCTGAACCAGCTGCTTACCGAGATGGACGGCTTTGAGGGCAACACCGGCGTCATCATTCTGGCGGCTACCAACCGCCCGGATTCCCTCGACCCTGCCCTGACCCGTCCCGGCCGGTTCGACCGCCGCGTGCCCGTGGAGCTTCCCGATCTGAAGGGCCGCGAAGAAATTTTGAAGGTACACGCCAAAAAGGTAAAGATCGCCCCGGGTGTGGACTTCAACACCGTGGCGCGCATGGCCTCCGGTGCCTCCGGCGCAGAGCTGGCCAACATTGTAAACGAAGCCGCCCTGCGTGCCGTGCGGGCGGGCCGCAAGAGCGTGACCCAGGCCGACCTTGAGGAGAGCATCGAGGTGGTCATTGCCGGCTACCAGAAGAAGAATTCCATCCTGACCGATCACGAAAAGTGCATCGTAGCCTACCACGAGATCGGCCACGCCCTTGTGGCAGCCAAGCAGTCCAACTCTGCCCCGGTGCAGAAGATCACCATCATCCCCCGCACCTCCGGCGCACTGGGCTACACCATGCAGGTGGACGAGGGCAACCACTACCTGATGAACAAGGCCGAGCTGGAAAACAAGATCGCCACCCTGACCGGCGGCCGCGCTGCCGAGGAGGTAGCCTTCAACTCCATCACCACCGGCGCGTCCAATGATATCGAGCAGGCTACAAAGCTTGCCCGTGCCATGCTGACCCGCTACGGCATGAGTGATGAATTTGACATGGTGGCACTGGAAACCGTGAACAACCAGTATCTGGGCGGCGATACCTCGCTGGCCTGCAGTGCCCAGACCCAGTGCGAGATCGACCGGAAGGTGGTAGAGCTGGTCAAGACCCAGCACGAAAAGGCCATCCGCATCCTGACCGAGAACCGCGCAAAGCTGGACGAGCTGGCACAGTATCTGTACCAGAAGGAGACCATCACCGGCGAGGAATTCATGGATATCCTCAACCGCGATGATGCAGAAAACAAACCGGAAAATCCCTGAAAATAAAAAAATTTGAATCTCTTGCAATAATCCGGCCGCCGTATCCGTTTATAGAGCAGATACGGCGGTTTTCCATTGTGGATGCGCCGCAGCTGAACCATGGTTTAAAAAACGATTATGATGCAAAAAACAAAGGCAGTCCCTGCGGCTGCCGTTTTCAGGAGGTATTTCCTATGAAGATGCTGAACAAAAAGTTTGTCCGTACCCTGAGCTGTGCCGCTGTGGCGGTGTGTGCCGCCGCCATGCTGAGCGTGGGCGCTTTTGCCGCCGAGGTGGATCCCACCTGCGTGGAGGGCTATCTGCCCCCGCAGGAGCAGATGGTGCAGGGCGACATCGCACTGCACAGCGGTGACGTTGCCGTAGGCGAAAAAGATCCCAGCTACGGCGGCTACGGTGCACCGGAGGGCAACCCCATTCAGGGCAACATCATGCTGATCTCCGGTGACGAGCTGGCTGACACCGCAAAGACCGAAGCGCGCTACACCGTCAAGGGTCTGCTGGGCAAGCAGCTGCTGTACACCGCCCGCCAGAAGGACGGCGTGCTGACGCTGGACGTGCCCGCCGAAGTGGCTACCTTCCGCACCACCATCGAGGATATGCAGGCGCTGCAGGCCAGCGGCGTGAAAACGCTGGTGCTGGTGACCGAGAAGAACACCACCACCCTGAACCTCTCGCTGCTGTGCGAGGGACAGAAGTCCGGTACCCGCGTCACCCTGCGGCATCTGGGCAGCAGCGCCACCCTCTCTGTGGGTCTGCGCTGCCGCCGCGACCTGCTGATCGGCCGCTAATCGGAAAAACGGCAATATAATTTGTGGTTCAGAAACGCCCACAGACGTTTCTGAACCACTTTTTTTATGATGACAAGACCCCCGGCGGGCGCCGGGGGTCTTGTCGTACGCTTATGGAGGCTTGGACAGGAATAAAAGGAAGATCACACTCCCCTTGCGGGAAAGAGAATCGCTAGTTACTTGCCGCGGACGGCTGCGAAACCGGCTTCCAGATCGGCAAGGATGTCATCAATATGCTCGGTGCCGATGGACAGGCGGATGGTGTTCTGGTAGATCTGCTGCTCGGCCAGCTCGGCGTCGGTCAGCTGGCTGTGGGTGGTAGAGGCCGGGTGGATAACAAGGCTCTTCACGTCCGCCACGTTGGCCAGCAGAGAGAAGATCTTCAGGTTGTCGATGAAGGTAAAGGCTTCCTCGCGGCCGCCCTTGATGTTAAAGGTAAAGATGGATGCGCCGCCGTTGGGAAAATACTTCTGGTACAGAGCGTGATCCGGGTGATCCGGCAGCGAGGGGTGGTTCACCTTTTCCACCTGCGGGTGGTTAGCAAGGAACTCCACCACCTTTTTGGTGTTCTCCACATGACGCTCGATGCGCAGACTCAACGTCTCGGTGCCCTGCAGCAGCAGGAAGGCGTTGAAGGGGGAGATGGTAGCGCCGGTATCACGCAGCAGGATGGCGCGGATGTAGGTGACGAAAGCGGCAGGGCCTGCGGCATCTGCAAAGGAGACGCCGTGGTAGCTGGGGTTGGGGGCAGCAATGTTGGGGTAACGGCCGCTGGCCTTCCAGTCGAAGTTGCCGCTGTCCACGATGATGCCGCCCAGCGTGGTGCCATGACCGCCGATAAACTTGGTGGCAGAGTGCACCACGATGTCTGCGCCGTGCTCGATGGGACGAATGAGGTACGGGGTGCCGAAGGTGTTATCAATGACCAGCGGCAGGCCGTGCTTGTGGGCGATGGCTGCAATGGCGTCGATATCCGGGATGTCGCTGTTGGGGTTGCCCAGCGTTTCCAGATACACAGCCTTGGTATTGGGCTGGATGGCTGCTTCCACCTGTGCAAGGTCGTGGGCATCCACGAAGGTGGTGTTGACGCCGAACTGGGTCAGGGTGTGTGCCAGCAGGTTGTAGCTGCCGCCGTAGATGGTCTTTTGTGCCACGATGTGGTCACCGGCCTGTGCCAGTGCCTGAATGGTGTAGGTGATGGCAGCTGCACCGGAAGCGGTAGCCAGTGCTGCCACGCCGCCCTCCAGCGCTGCAATGCGCTTTTCGAACACATCCTGCGTGGAGTTGGTCAGACGGCCGTAGATGTTGCCTGCATCGGCCAGACCAAAGCGGTCTGCGGCGTGCTGGCTGTTGCGGAATACATAAGACGTGGTCTGGTAGATGGGCACCGCACGGGCATCGGTGGCGGGGTCGGCCTGCTCCTGACCGACATGAAGCTGCAGGGTCTCAAATTTATATTCAGACATTGTTATTTACCTCTATTTATATACTAATAGTATTATTATTGTGTGTAAAAAATCCCGATGCGTTTTCAAAGGCGCACCGGGCAGTGTGGTCTACCGGAGCTGCTGTCACATTCGGGTACACATTCGCGCAGCCGAGGGCAACATACAGTACACATCCGATGCCGGTGCCCGGTGGGTATGCATTCGCCCACAGCGATAATTCGCGTGCAGCAGTTCTTTCCAGATCAGCTTCATCTTTGTGCCCTCCTTCCGGTAAAACTTTTCCATCCCTCTATGGTCTCCGCCCGCCGGGGAACCTCTGTTTCATTTCCCTACAAGACTGGTGGATTGGATGTCTGCATTATATCCCGTTCTACCTAGTTTGTCAATAGGTTAATTCCACTTTTTTCAAGGATGTATTTTTTGCATGATATATCCGCCTGTGCTGCCCGTATTTTTTGCACAGTTTGGCAAAAACGATCTCCTCTGCCGGTGCACTGCAGACGTATCCTACACACAAAAGACCGCGTCTCATCTGCTGGTTCAGACAAGGCGCGGCCTTTTGCGGTATTTGGTTTGGGGTATAGGAGGAATCATGTCCCTGAGAGGGAGCTTGCGGCTTTCCCCCTCCCGGTGATTTTATGATACCCGAAAAATCATACGAAATTATGCTTATTTTATGAATGCGCTGTAAACATTACTCCGGGGCCTTCATGCTTTCCACCATGCTGATGCGCCGGACGTGCCGCCGCATCACAAAGCAGACCACCACGGTAAACACCATGGTCAGCGCCACCGCCAGCAGGTAGCTGCGGGGAGCAATGGTGCGGATGAACATGAGTTGATCCATCTCCACGGTCAACACAATGAACTTGTGCAGCGGCACACCCAGCGCCAGACCCACGCCGGAGCCGATAAGCGCCAACAGCTCGATCTCGCGGAAGATGTAGCGGTACACCTCCTGATCGTAGAAGCCCAGCACCTTGATGGTCGCCAGCTCCTTTTTGCGCTCGCCAAGGTTGACGCTGATCAGGTTATACAGCACCACAGCCGCCAGCGCCGCCGCACAGATGATGATCAGCACCACCACATAGCCCAGACTGACGATGAGGTTATCGAACAGTTCGGTGGTGTCCTCGGTAAAGCTGATGCTGCTGACGTAGTTGCAGTCCAGCAGGTCGGTGCGCAGGGCGTTATACCCGGCAGCATCGGTGCAACTTGTCTGACCGTAGACCGTGTTCCACGGGATCTCCGCCGTGCCCAGCAGGCTTTCCAGCTGTGCGCGGGGGAGGTACAGCCGGGTGAACATATAGTTCTCCGTGATGCCGGTCAGGGTCAGTTCCACCCGGGTGCCCTCGGCGTTTTCCACCCAGAAGGTATCGCCGGTGTGCAGACCCAGATTCTCGGCGGTCTTTTCGGTCAGGATGGCGCTGCCGCTGTCAAAGCTGATGGCCTTGTGTCCCTTGCGGGTGCGGAAGGTGACGTAGCGGGTCAGGTCGCTGTCCTTGGCGGCAGCCACGATACTCACGCTTGCACTCTCGCCTGCGGCATTGTAGATGGTAGTGGATTTGGTATACACCGCGCCCCAGTTCTGCACAGCGCTGTTGCCGTCCAGCTCCTCTGCCAGCCCCTGCTCCATGGTCAGGGCTTTGGGGTCGCTGAGGGTGATGGACATATCGTTGTGGGTCAGCTCCGTAGACTGCTTTGTGACGATGGGCAGCAGAGAATCCTGTATGCCGAAGCCGATGAGCAGCAGCGCGGTGCAGCCCGCCACGCCCAGCACGGTCATGAAGAACCGCTTTTTATACCGGAACAGGTTGCGGGCGGTGGTCTTTTGGGAGAAGGACATCCGCTGCCACAGCGGGGTGATGCGCTCCATCAGGATGCGTTTGCCCGCCACCGGAGCCCGGGGCAGCAGCAAAGCTGCGGTCTTTTCGGCCAGACTGGAACGGCAGGC
>UMBZ01001741.1_pt1 | contig 10387 bp, 7 predicted proteins | sample 1964091 | NCBI WGS metagenome assembly UMBZ01 (sample SAMEA4835954, study PRJEB28245) | human gut metagenome | biome: gut microbiome; material: fecal sample | place: Denmark | collected 2008
CCCGAAGTAAAGAAGCTTGTCGAGAACATCAATACGATTTGCGTTGAGGTCGGTTCCTCCAACCCGAATCTGCTTTCCGAGACCGCCGACGGCATCAAGCTCTATGAGTTCGAGCTGAAGAACCTCATCAACGACGCAGACAATTTCCGCAAAGGCTTCCTTGCCTTCCTTCAGACCGAAGAAAGCGTCAAACTCAATGAATCCGAATTTGACGATGCTGTCCACTACATCAGCACCCACCAGCAGGCCGAGGTCGGCACCTGGAACGAATCCGAGGTGCTCAATGCCCTCTTGAAATGGCGTGTTTCCACCATGCCGTCGGTTCCTCCAACACCGCACGATCACCCGCTTCCTCCCGTGCCTCCTGTCACTCCGCCGCCTACTCCGTTTGCCGGTCAGAAGCGCCAGAAGGCCCTCGACAAAGTGGACCAAATCAGCGATGTCTATCAGGCCAAGAACCTGCTTCACCGTATTGTGGACCTTGGCTATGAAACCATCCTCGACACCATCCTGAACAACTGAAAGCCATGCTGACGCAATTCTCCGACATAGAAACCCTGATGCAGGCCGTCGATAAGGACAAGGGGATTACCGGTCCCGGCGCTTATGTCGCCAACCGGTATCCCATCCGCTTTGTCCTCTTCGACAATTTCCGGGACTGCTATGAGTTCATATCGCGGCAGACTTCCAACTCCCTGTTTTTCCAGAGTATCGATTTCTGGATGCACTCGGAGTTCCCGGATTCCTTTGTCACGCACAGTGAACTGGCCACCAAGATATTCGAATACGCTCAGGACTGCCCTAACGACACGGTCATCACACCTTTTTCCGAGCTCGCACGTTTCTACAACAACAAGACGAGTTCCGAGTATGACTCCCTGATTACCACCATCAAGGGCACAGAGAGCAGCAAGGCCAACTATGAAGCCCACCGCAGGGTTTACATTCCCATCGTGGGTATGTACAACAAAATGGCAAAGTACTCCGCCGACCAGGAGTGCATGATGTGGTATCTCAAGTCGGCCGACCGCCAGCTCAATTACAATCTGGTCCTCACCGACAACACCACCTACAACGTCAAGAACCTTGACAGCGTGGCAACCGTCGTACACAGCGTTCTGGAATGGATTCAGATCTGGAAAGAGCAGGATATCAAGCGCACCATCATCTGCACCTCCCGCTCCATCTATGCCAATGCAGAGTATGGTCAACCAGACAATGCTTTTGACTATACCCCGTGCGCCAACGTCCACGAATTCCTCACCAGAGGCCTCGGTCTTTCCCTCAGTCTTGTGGACTATAAGGCCGCTGACGATCAGTTATGGCGCCGCTTGGCTTCCGAGATTGACGTCCGCGACTTAGACTTCAACAAATTCTTCAACCATAAGTTCGGCATATACGACCTCGCAGACCATAAGATCTTCTACGACACTTGGTTCAAGACCAACGATGCCTACAGCCGCTGGCTCCTGAGTGCGTACTATACCAACAAATTCTGCGACCAGGGCTACATCTGCCGCACTCTTGCGAATTGTTCCACCTACAATAATGCTGAGTTCGTCCAGAATCTACTCCTCACTATCTTCGACCTCGAAGGCCAGGAAGATTACCTCGACGAGCGTAACGAAGGCCTCCGGCAGGCACAGTCCCAGAACATCATCCTTCCGGACAACATTCAGGAAGAGTTGGAGAAGAAACTGCTGGAAACCGAACAGAAACTGGGTACGCAGTCTGCATTGAGGTATGTCACAGCCACAACGGACATCGAAAAGCGCCTCATCATAGGGTGGCTCAAGGAAGGCAAGATTACCCCGTCCGAGATTGCCGACATTTATCCAGACCTCTACGCTTACATGCGCCCGACCTTCGGCACGCAGGATAACGACAAAATCTGGTGCCTGTCCTACATCGACGAGTATAAGAAGGCCAAGCTTGCCAATGTCTATACCGATGCGGTCAAGAATGTCATCCTTTCCAAGAATGGCAGCGAAGTGGCCTTCAACAACTGGTACAACTCCTTCAATACCGTCCGCAATATTCTCGGTAACCGTAAAGACATCGAAGTTTACTTCTGGATTGATGGCCTCGGCATGGAATGGGTTCCGTTCATCAGTGAAATAGTCAAAGCACGGAACTCGGAGGGTTATTATATCAACCAGGTTCTCATTGGCCGCGCCCAGCTACCCACCGCCACAGAAATCAACAAGGTAGACCTCCAGAAACTCTGCGGCGGCATGCTCCCGAAGAACGGCGACCTCGACAGCGATTCTCATAAGATGCGTCCCTATCCCGAATACATCATCTCTGATATGAAGAAGATTCGGGAAGCCATCAACCGCATCCTCGATGAGAATCCAGGGAAGAAGATTGCCATTATCTCAGACCACGGCATCACCTACATGTCCCAGCTCGTTCCCGGCATCAATCTCTCGGGCATCACCGGCGATCATTCTGGTCGTTTCGCTACCTGGAACAGCGGCATGGCCGTCAGTGACGAGAAATACAAGATTCTGGACGACAAACGCACACTCTGCGCCCTCCGTCACGAATCGCTCACGTCCAAAGTCAATGCAGGTTGTGGCTGCCACGGTGGCTGCACCCCGGAAGAAGTCCTGGTCCCGATATTCATAATCTCCGACTTCCACGGCAACACAGGACATCAGATTTCCCAGATGACCCTAGAACTGTCCGCCTCCAACCCGGTGGTCAGGTTCAAGATTACGGGAATTTCCAATGCCGAGACGCCTTATGTCCTCTACAACGGCAAACGCTACGACATGCATCAGGAGGCCGACAACATCTGGTGCAGTAACCCGCTTGTACTTGACACCAATATGGACCGGATGAAACTCGTTGTCGAAGAATGCGAACACGACTTCAAGGTAAAACTCAAACTCGGTATAGTAGAAGAAGATTTGTTCTGATTGTTAATAAGATACGAAGATGAAAGAAGAAATTAGCAACAAGATACGCACTCATTTCGCCCCGATGGCGATATACAAAGACCCGAACTCCACCGACAGTCTGTTCGCGGGCCGCAACCTCCCCTCCTTCGTCAAGGACTACCTCCTGAAGCGCTACATCAACTCGGAAGGTATCGTGGACCGTGGTGCTCTCACCGACTTCCTCGACAAGGTTATCCCGCGTGAGGCTGCTTCCGTCAAAGACCGCCTTGGTGCCGGTGAGGAAGTCCAGCTGCTCACACGTTTCAGCATCGTCATCGACCTGGTACATGGTCTTCGCCGCTTCTCCATTCCGGACCTTGGCATCAAGACCAACGAGGGCCAGATACCGGCGTACATCTACGAGCAGAACAAAGGCGAACTTGTGGACGGCGAGAAATGGGGTATCATCAAGCTTTGCCTCATGCCGGATGAGGACGGAAAGAAGAATCACGTCGAGATGGTGGACTACAAGGCCTTCAAGCCCTACAAATCAGTCGACGTGGACTATCTCCGCGATGCCCGCAAGAATTTCACTACCGAAGAATGGATAGACGTCCTTCTCTCCGCGATGGAATACGATCCCGACACATTCGCCAGCATGACCCAGAAGCTGGAATTCCTCACCCGTCTGTTCATCTTCATCGAACCCCGCCTCAATGTCATCGAACTGGCCCCGAAAAGCACCGGTAAGTCTTATGTATTCGGCAACCTCTCCAAATACGGTTGGATTATCAGCGGCGGCAAAGTGACCCGGGCAAAGCTTCTCTACGACAAATCCAAAGAGCAGCTCGGTATCATCTGCAACCACGACTACACCGCTTTTGACGAGATTCAGACCATCGTATTCCAGGAACCCACCGAGATCCAGGCTGCCCTCAAGGCCTACCTCGAAGCCGGAAAGACCACCATCGACAACAAGGAAATCTCCTCCGAGTGCGGCCTCATGCTCATGGGTAACATCCCTCTCAACGAGCACCGCCAACCGGTAAACTACCGCTATTTCGACTCCCTCCCGAATAGTTTCCGCGAATCGGCTCTTCTCGACCGCTTCCACTGCTTCATCGAGGGATGGTATCTTCCCCGCATCACCAAGGATATGGTTTTCAAGGGATGGACCATCAACGTCGAATACTTCTCAGAACTCATGCACGCCCTCCGCACCGAGAACGTTTACGGCATGCTCTTCGACCAGATTGTAGAGTATGGCAACGCCGACATGCGTGACTTCAAGGCCGTCAAGCGCATCGCAACCGCTGCCATGAAGCTCTTCTTTCCGCACTGGAAGACCATCGAGGACGTCAACCTACAGGACTTCGAGACCTACTGCCTCGATCCCGCCATCCGCCGCCGTGGCATCATCAAAACCCAATGCCACTACATCGACCCCGAGTTCAAAACCGAAATGCCCCGCATCGCCATCAAACAAATCTAAATCAATGGACCAGTCGCAACGGTCTATCAAAAGCGACGCATGATGTTGGCTATGATAATGCCAATTGGAATAAAAGTCGTACCTTTGCAGTATTATGAAAGAAAAGGAAATGAGCGACATACAATCCGTTACGACAAGAGAGCAACTCTTCTCGGACATCAATAACGTCTTGAACCAGACAAGGCAGCGCATTGTCAGCAATGTCAACTCAGCGGTAGTTGATGCATACTGGCAAATAGGGCGTTATATCGTGGAATATGAGCAGTCCGGCAGCGACCGTGCGCAGTACGGCAAGAGCCTGATTGATGACCTTGCCATATATCTGACCTCGCAGTTCGGCACTGGCTTCAACGCCACTAACCTGCGCTATATGAGGCAGTTCTATCAGTGTTTCCCAATTCATCACACAGTGTGTGATAAATTAAGCTGGTCGCACGTCAGGACAATCCTGAAGGTCAAGGACGAAAAGGCAAGGCGGTTCTACATTGACGAATGTTGCTCACAAAATTGGAGCGTCAGGCAGCTTGAACGGCAAATCAACACACTCTACTACGACCGCCTACTTGCCAGCCGGGACAAAGAAGCCGTGCGCAGTGAGATTGCCAGTTCAACTCAGACCGAGATAACACCGAAAGAGATTATCCGTGACCCGTATGTCCTTGAATTCCTCGGCATACCGCAAGGCGAACATTTCCTTGAAAGCGACCTCGAAGAAATGCTCATAAGCAAACTTCAGCACTTCCTGCTCGAACTCGGCAAGGGCTTCTCATTCGTGGCTCGCCAAAAGCGCATATCCTTTGACAACCAGCATTTCTACATCGACCTGGTATTCTACAACTATCTCGCAAGGTGTTTTGTCCTTATTGACCTCAAGACGGACACGCTTACCCATCAGGATCTCGGACAGATGCAGATGTATGTCAACTACTACACACGCGAACTGATGAATCCTGGAGACAATCCTCCTATAGGCATCGTACTCTGTGCCGACAAGAATGACACGGTTGTACGCTACACCCTTCCCGAAGGTCAGAATCAGATATTCGCATCGCAGTACATGACCTACATGCCGACAAAGGAAGAACTACAGCTCCTCATAGACAAATAAAAGCGGTGTTCGCTTCGCTCACGAGCCTCACGTCACAGACTCGACAGCCGGGAATCGACAGTGCTTATATCAGTATTTAGTGAGTATCGTTGGCGACAGCCACATCCCTGCGTCAGTGCAAGGTAGTCGGCCAGTTCCATGAGTCTCCTTCAATGACAAAGACTCCGCAGCCGCTACGTCTTTGATAGGCGGTGCCTACATAATATTCATGAAGACACTGAGCTAATGATTAAGGTAGGCGGAATCGTGTCTATGATAGAGAAATCCAGCCTTATATTCGCCAAACCATATAATACAAAGGATTTCATACAGTTTAACACAAAAAGGGCTTGCCTTGATGATATGCAGAACACAACATTTGAATTTGCAAAGAAGTTAAGCTCATTATTGCCAACTATAAGCCTTTAGCGCAATTTATAAATAGGTCACAGACTCTTGTGGTGCTTCGCATCCTTAGAGACTGTGCTGTTTTTGCAGTACTCCCCATTCAGTTTAATAGAAGGCAAAGGGTTCATAAAGGGTTCACTCTGACACACATTAAATTTATGAATATCTATCTATATTTGTAGGTATCAATATGTTAATGTTCGATTCTCCGGTCATTAAAGGGTTCACTAAGGGTTCGCTCTCATTGTCCATCAACAAATATTCATTACCTTTGTGCTGAATAAAAACGCATAATGAATGGCTGAAAATCAAAATATTGAATGGAAGGAATCCTGGAGAGATGAATATCTTAAATGGATTTGTGGATTCGCAAATGCCGTAGGCGGCAAAATCTATATTGGAGTAAACGATGACGGGAAAGTCGTAGGCGTCGCAGACTGCCCGAAACTTCTTGAAGACATTCCCAACAAGGTCAGAGATGTACTCGGAATTATCGTTGATGTGAAGATGCTGGAGGACGGAGCCCTCAAGTATATCGAAATCGATGTTCCAGCCTATCCAAATCCAATCAATTACAAAGGCCAATATTTCTATCGCACAGGCAGCACAAAGCAGGAACTGAAAGGAGCTTCGCTCAATAAGTTCCTTATGCAGCGTACCGGCAAGACATGGGATGAATGTACAATAGACAGCCTCGAAATCAACGACCTGTCCATTATCGCTCTTGAACGCTTCCGCAAGGAAGCCGCAGGAAGCCATAGGGTAGATGATGATGTCATCAACGACACGGCAGAGCACCTGCTTGAAGATCTTAGGCTTATAGACGAAGAAAGCGGCCTCCTGACAAGAGCTGCCGTTCTTCTATTCCACCCGGATCCCGAAAAATATGTTCGTGGAGCATTCATCAAAATTGGCTTCTTCAACTCGGTCAAAGAAGACCTGATGTTCCAAGACGAAATTCACGGGCCTATAATGGAGCAGATTGACAAAACACTGGAGCTTCTCAAAACAAAGTATCTTGTCTACAGGATTTCATATAGCGGCGCATCTCGAAAGGAAACATTGCAATTCCCCGAAGAAGCCGTAAGGGAGTCCTTGATGAACGCCATAGCACATAAGGACTACTCTGACGGCACACCTATTCAAATCAGTGTCTACCCAGACCACATAGTATTTTGGAATCCCGGTCAGTTGCCACAAGACTGGAATGTGGAAAGGCTGCTGAAGAAACACCCGTCAAAACCTCACAATCCATCCATAGCAAACACCATGTTCCGCAGCGGAGACATTGAGAGTTGGGGACGCGGATATACGCGAATTTTAGAAGCTGTTTCAGAGTACAAACTGCTTCCGCCGACTATAGATGTGCTGAGCGGCCTAATGATAACATACTACACCAATGTCAATGACCAATTGCAATCACTTGATTATGACCAGAGGCAAATAGCCATTGTAGAACACACGGTAAACAACGGTAAGATTACTAATTCCGACGTACAAAAACTCCTGAATGTCAGCAAGGCAACAGCATTTAGGATTCTGACCTCATTGTCGGAAATATTGGAAGTACATGGCAGCACAGGCAAGGGTACATATTATACAATCAAAGGATTCATAAACGTATAATAATTGGTGATAGACGAAGAAGTCGCCCCGCTTCCCAGGAGCAGAAAGAAATAACAAGCGGTCACAGACTCTTCCGGTGCTTCGCATCCTCAGAGACTGTGCAATCTATTTGGCCCAAGAAGAGAGTGCCGCTGCCGTGGCATCGTCACTCACTTCCGCACGCACAAGGCTTCCGCACTCATGGCCCACCCACCCTTTGGCGGTGTCGGCTCTCGCCGACCAATCTATTACCCCAAAAGAAGAAAAGCGGTGTTCGCCTCGCTCACGAGCCTCACGTCCCAGACTCGACAGCCGGGAACCGACAGTGCCTATATCAGTGTTTTGTGGGTATGGATGCCCTCGTCTTCGTTCCGCTTTTCGTGCGCGGCTGTCGGACTGTGCCATGAGTCTCCTCAATTTACAAAGACTCCGCAGCCGCTCCGTCTTTGAAAGGCGGTGCCTACATAACATAATCGAAACTAAGTTGTGTAACAGTCGGCTATCGCCGCCAGATTACACAACCCCGATTATGTTAACTGTCTCCCTCAGTGCGAGTTCGACCGTCATACCACCGAATCCGCTCCGTCGGGGCGGCTGGCGACATTGAACTCCCTTCAAGGGCCAACGCGCTCCAGACCCGTCAGGGAGTTCAGAACTTCCGGAGTGATATGCGTGGGAAGTCTCTTCAATTTCAGTATTGTCCGAACTCTACCCTTATTCCTTGAAAGACGACCGGAAGTCCAAAGAGTCGCCAGCCTTAGCAGCACAGCTGCGGGCCTTCTCCGTGATTTCTTCAAGTCTTCGAGCGGAGCTCTCTACTTCAAGAAATCACTCCGTCGGCAAGGTATCGGCTTTCGCCGATGAGTCTTCCGATCGTTCGCATCCGCTCACTGTATATCAGCGGTATTGCGGAAGACGACGGCTCCTGCGTCACCGTCCACTTCCGCAATGTCTGTCCGGCTCACACGTCCGAAGTGCGTTACCGTTCCACCAAAATTCAACCATCCGTGCCAGAGCCGGAAAGACCATCATCTCTCGCCTCGACCTCCATACCGTCCGGCTCCTGCCGCGCCTGTCGGCTTGCCTGCTCACTCTCCGGAAGACAGAAAGAACGATGCTTCCGCATCGCCCTTTCCGACTTCCTCCGAGTCGAGCGATGGATATATTCACGCTCTTAATTCAGTGCATAATGGAACCACATCACACGCAAGGAGTGAGGACAAAGAGTATATTCATAAGCAACAGAAAGCACTCTCGCGCTTCTGCAACTCGCTTTATCCGTATTGTATTCAGATTCGATATATTGATGACTGCCATCAATACGTTATATGCCACCTATGTGGTTAAGACTTGTAATGCGCTTTCGCCCTATGCCTAGATTTTTTCCAAATGCTCTTCTTTCAGACTGCTGGTCATCCGCCGGCAATGTCACATTCTATCACAGGAACGGCGTCTGCTATTTCCGGAGCAAGGCTTTTTCTGAATTTGTGGGAACTGCCGAGCAACTCGAACAGAAAGGGCTTCACCATCGAGCGATTCTTGCGTGGCAGACATTAACCCCTCGACAACAACAGGAATGGAGAAGACTTGCCGTTGGTGTGGCTGCACACCGTCCTCCGTTCGGTGACGGCAACCATATCAGTGGCTACAATCTGTTCGTGTCGGCCTATCACGGATTCGCACAGCTGAGCAATGAGCACATTCCGGAGCCAGTGATGTTCGAGCCGTTTCCGATATTCAGTATGGACTATCTGGATTGTTCAACAGCTGATGGAGGACAGCTCAGGTTGCGTTTCAGGCTGACTCTTTGTGGGGCTGGTGAGCCTGGGCGATACCGAGTGCTGGGCAAATTCCAGATTGGAGAGCCAGGATGCGGGCGTAATCCCGGACTGATGAGGAATTACCTGTCGGAGTCAGTCCCTTCCGCAGAGTGCTCAGTGGTTGAGTTTCTGGCCCCGGATTCAGTGCCAGCATTGGAGATTAAGCAGCTGCATCTGAGGTATCTGCTGCTGGATTGTAAGACCGGATACAGGTCGCAGTATCATTCGTTATCAGATATTATCTGACACTGCGGTAATCATTCTCGGCACAAAATTTGAAAAAAAAATTGACAAATATTAGTAAATATCAAATTAATTGTTGATATTTGCAGTGCTCATCTGATGACAGAAGGAGTTTCGGGACTCGCATGACTTGGATTCATCGCGAGCCCTGTTTTTATATTACCTCCGGTTCTTTCTTTTTCATCTTTTTCTTAAGTGCCTTTTCGGCGTATGGAGCATCCAGGTAGTAAGCAGTAAGCAAATAAAAATCTTTTTGAGCTCGTCTATCAAAGATTATCACATACTTTCCTACCCTATCATAGATATAGGTATGCTTAACGTCTTGCCGTTTTTTCTTGTCCCATTCAACAACTGTAAAGATATCTATATTTGCCGGTGTCTTCTCGTGGACATGATGATTGATCCAATGCAAACGTTTTGAACGTTGAATATCAAATTCACGGTGCTTTTCGTCGAGTTCATTACCTTCTGCATCAAACGAAGCATACTCTTTCGTTGTAAGATGCGTGAATGTCCTGTCCATATCAAGTTGTCCTTCTTCTGATTTCAATGGGTGGATTTGTATGCCGCGAAACTTAAAGTCAGGATTGTTCTCAATATCTCTGTCATATATTCTACGAAGAGATTGTTTCATTTCGTAGATACTTCCAAACAATTCAAGAAGGTCAGGATACTTCTTCGTCAAATTATATGGCATAGTTATTTCAGCTTAATAAAGAACAGATTGAATTTTTCCTCGTCTTTACTTGTTTGCTTGACAAGCGACAAGTTGGAATATTTCTTAACCGTCTCAATAATCTTTTTCTTCGATTGAGATTGTCCTGGAAGATCGCCCTCTTGCATTCGC
>UMBZ01010062.1_pt1 | contig 10321 bp, 9 predicted proteins | sample 1964091 | NCBI WGS metagenome assembly UMBZ01 (sample SAMEA4835954, study PRJEB28245) | human gut metagenome | biome: gut microbiome; material: fecal sample | place: Denmark | collected 2008
GGGCAGTTAAGTTGTTGTCTCATTTCTGCGACTTCTATACTTTATCATATTCCTCGACTCTTGGCAAGCTTTTTTTTCAAAAAATTTTATTTATCAGCCAGATTCCTGTTTTTGTCTTAAAAATCTTGCCTTTTACGGACTCAATTGTCTCTCTGGAACTTTGTTCTTCTGCAAGATTTACTAAAAAATCTGCTTCTACAAGAATCTGATAATCAATACCATCAATCTGATCATATGTATGGTGATGTCCGATCAAATAGCAAACTCTGTCTGTTTTTGCTTTGTCATATTGTAAGTCTTCCAGCATCTGCTGTGCAACTGCCGGTCCTTCAACCTCTTGGTATTTTCCTGCACTACTGTTGTATTTTTCTTCGCTTATTTTGATACCGATATCATGTGTTAATGCAGCCACTTCCAGGATGTCTAAAATTTCCTTATCTAATCCTTCCTGTTCTCCGATCAGCTTTGCATACGCGTGTACTTTCAAGAAATGCTGGATTCTCTTTGGCTGACCTTGATAGTAATCGATCATTGCTGTTGTCACTTTATTTATATCCATCTGTTAACTCTCCTTTAGTATTTTTTGAAAAAGCTGAATAATCTTTTCTTATTTAAAATCTTAATTGCTTTGTCTGCATCTTCTTCTCTTAATCCACCTGTACAAAAATCTGTCTTGACCAGATGTTTGTCAAATCCGTGTCTATGCCATTCATATGCACCATCATCTAATATGACAAAACCTTCAATCTTCTCTTCACACTTATCCAGCCAATCTTTGATCTCATCTTCTCTTCTTCCACTGCTTAGGTATTCTGTCTTATCTATGATCTTTAGGTCGTATTTCGCTAAGATGTCAACTAGAATCTGACACCAGTCCTGCACAGCATCACTGTGTTCTGCCCATCCGTATCTCCAGGATGATGATAATACGATCTTTGCTCCTGTTGCATCTACGATTGTTTTTAAATTCTTAATGTTATCCTCATCTACAGAAATCAGCTGATCATCTTCGCATTTCTCGAATAATTGCTGTGAATTCAATACTCCGTCTACGTCTAAAAAAATAACTTTCATGCCTTTGTTCCTCCTTTACCTTCACGGTAGTCAGACATGGTCTTTGATGAGTATTATACTCTCTTTTTTTTTAAACGTAAATGTATTTTAAGGTTTTTAATACCTTGCACATAAAATCCTTTTTTTTGTAAATACTATACTAGAATTCTTTACATTTCACATCAAGGAGGTTTGATTTTATTATGGGAAATAAATGTTTGGATTGTACAGCTTTAACGCTTACGATCATTGGTGCTATAAATTGGGGATTGATCGGATTCTTCCGATTTGATCTTGTTGCATTCTTGTTTGGAGATATGAGCTGGCTGTCACGAGTTGTGTATGCACTTGTTGGATTATGTGGATTGTATATGTTGGCATTTTACCGGCATTGTGGACGTGATATATAAAAGTTTCTTCTTATTAATTATACACGGAAAGAAAGGCCAGGCTATGGTGTACGCCATAATCTGACCTTTTATAAATGGTGAATATACATTAAGTATAGAAACAAGCTATTTTAAAAATAGATATTTATTTACTGTGCATCCTTGATCTTCTTGATCTCTTCAATCATAACAGGAAGCACTTTCATAACGTCTCCAACGATTCCTACATTGGCTACGTCAAAGATTGGTGCATCTTCATCTTTGTTGATTGCTACAATGTATCCAGAATTCATGATTCCTGATACGTGCTGTGTAGCTCCAGAGATTCCGCATGCAATATATAATTTTGGTGCAACGATCTTTCCAGACTGTCCAACCTGATGAATCTTTGATACCCATCCGTCTTCAATGGCTGGTCTTGTTGCTCCTACAACTCCTCCTAAGAGTTTTGCAAGATCGTCAACTAATGCGAAGTTTTCTTTGCTTCCCATTCCACGTCCACCAGATACGATAACTTCTGCTTCTTCCAGGTTGATCGTCTCTGCGATTTCTTTTACACTTTCTGTGATTTTTGCTTTGATCACATCATCAGCTACTTTTACTTCTTTGGCTACAACTTCACCCTCAGTTGGGTCTTCCACTTTCTGGAATGCTCCGGAACGTAATGTTGCTATCTGTGGTGTTGTCTTGATCTTTACATCTTCCAATACAGTTCCACCATAAAGTGGGCATGTATAGATAACTTCTCCATCTTCTGCTTTGATATCTAATACATCGGATGCACATCCTGTGTTACATTTTGCTGCAACAACTGGTGCGATATCTTTTCCATCCTGTGTTCCACCTACAAATACAGCTTCTGGATTTTCTTCTTTTACTAATTCTACTAAAACCTGAGCATATGCATCGAGATTAAACTCTTTGTAATCTTCGCTGTCGACACAGATGACCTGATCGGCTCCGGCCTTTGCTACTTCTTTTGCTGCATCTGCTACTCCATCTCCAATAACAACTGCCGTAACTTTATCGGCAAGTTTCTTGGCTGGAGATAACATTTCCAATCCAACTTTGACTGGATTTCCTTCTGCAGTTTCTACATATACCATGATATTCTTACATTCTGCCATGTCCTTTGTTCTCCCTTCCTAGAATACTTTGGCATCTGCCATCATAGCGACTGCTTTTATTGCTGAATCTTCTGGTGTTTCTTCCTGAATCTTGATTCCGGCTTCTTTCTTCGCTGGTTCATATAATTTAACGATCTGAACCTTTGCATTAGATTCTCCGACTTTTTCTTTTTCAAGATCAGCAAGATCAGCTTCTTTAATATCGCCAATTGGTTTCTTTCTTGCTGCCATTTTATTCTTGATCGTTGGGTAACGTGGGTCATATTCTGGTTTTGTGACTGTTACAACACATGGTGCAGAAGCTTCTACTGTACGGTATCCTTCTTCTGTTTCCTGTTTTGCTGTCACTTTATCGCCATCTAAAGCGATTTCTGTAATATTTGTAATCACACTTGTTCCAAGTTCTTCAGCTAACATTAAGCCACCCTGTCCAAGTGCGGCATCTGTTGCTTCTTTTCCACAGAATACAAGATCAAATTTCTGACCATTGTCCGCTTCTAATTTTGCGATCACATTTTTTAGGATATTTGCGATTCCTGTTGTGTCAGATCCTTTGAATGCATCATCACTTACTAAAAATGCATGATCTGCACCAACTGCAAGACAGTTTTTCAGAGAGTTCTTTGCACTATCTTCTCCGACACATACAACTGTTACTTCTCCTTCAGAGGATTCTTTTAATCGTGCTGCCATTTCGAGAGCATAGGTGTCAAATGCATTTACAACAGGTGTTACGTTTGCTAAATCCGGTGTTCCTTCTGCATTTAAATGGATTTCTACAGAATCATCCGGAACCTGTTTGATACATACTAAAATGTTCATAGTCTTACTCCTTCTTATGTTCTATCTTCCGATTGTGTTATTTGCTACGACGATTCTCTGAATTTCGTTACTTCCTTCGAAAATCTGGAAGATCTTAGCATCTCTTAATAATTTCTCAACTGGATATTCTCTGCTGTATCCATATCCACCGAACATCTGAATTGCTTCAGAAGCTACTTCCATTGCGATATCAGATGCATAGCATTTTGCGATCGCTGCTTCTTTGGAATGTGGTAATCCCATATCCATCTTTGTTAAAGCATGTGCAACCATCTGACGAGCTGTTTCTGTTTTGATTTCCATATCAGCTACTTTAAACTGCATTGCCTGATTTTTGATGACTGGTTTACCAAACTGAACTCTTTCTTTGGCATATGCAATACCTTCATTGATACCACGCTGTGCGATACCTGTTGCAACACATCCCATCCAAGCTCTTGCCTGGTCTAATGTCTTCATTGCGATTGAGAATCCTCTTCCTTCTTCTCCAACTAAGTTTGCAGCTGGAATACGACAGTCTTCTAATACAACATCACATGTGTTTGATGTACGGATACCCATTTTATTTTCTTCATTACCTGTGCTTAATCCTGGTGTTCCAGCATCAACTAAGAACATAGAGATTCCTTTGACACCTTTTGTTTTATCTGTCATAGCTGTGATACAGTAGAAAGAAGCGATTCCTCCATTTGTAATGAAGCATTTTCTTCCATTTAATACCCACTCATCTCCGTCTTTGACAGCTGTTGTTGTTCCTGCACTGGCATCAGATCCTGCTCCTGGTTCTGTTAAACAGAAAGCTCCAAATCCACCATCAATGATCTTCTGGCATACATGTTTTTTCTGTTCTTCATTTCCTGCGATCAGTACTGGTTTTGTTCCTAATCCACTGGCAGAAATTGTTGTTGCAAATCCTGCATCTGCGATAGCCATTTCTTCGATCAGTGCCGCAACGTCTACTCTTGATAATCCTGGTCCACCGTATTCTTCTGGTACTTCTAATGAATGTAACTGCATTTCAATGGCTTTGTCATAAATTTCTTTTGGCCATTCTCCACTGACGTCGTATGCTTTACACTGTTCTTTTACTTCGTTTTCACAGAACTCGTGTACATCCTGTAATAAGTCTTTTGCTTCCTCTGAAATTAAATATGCCATCTTGATATCCTCCTAAAATAACCTTAAAAAAGCTTTGTATATGTTTTATGTTACTTGTTTATGTTTGATTGATCGTTTCCTATTAAAATTATAATTTGTAGCAGATCTTACCTGGATTTAAGATCATATTTGGATCAAAGACTTCTTTGACACCTTCCATGATCCTCATCTGAACTGGTCCGAGAGACTCTGCTAGGTAGTCCATCTTTCCATGTCCGATTCCATGTTCTCCAGAGATCATTCCACCGAATTCTGTTGCTTTTGCATATACTTTATCCATAAAGACTGCAACCTGTTTCTTAAACTCTCCTTCTTCCATGTCATTACTGCATGTATAGATATGTAAGTTACCGTCTCCAGCATGTCCAAAGCTCTTCACTCTGAAATCAGCTTCTGCTTCTAATGATTTTGTATATGTCAGGAATTCTGCAATCTTATTTGTTGGAACTACAACATCACATTCATCTAACAGTACAGTATCTGCTTCAATTGCCTCAAGTAATGCTCCGCGGACAGCCCATGCATCTTTCTTTAAGGCTGGTGTATCAGCAACTAATACATCAATTGCTCCTGCTTCTAATACTACTTCAGATGCCTGTTCAATGATATCTTCCAGTTGTTCTTCAGAATTTCCATCAAATGTTGCTAATAAATATGCTCCAATCTCTGTTCCTTCTAATTCTTTTGGATATACCTGTTTTCCTAAGAACTTCTCAGTATCCATAACAACTTCTTTTTCCATAAATTCCAGAGCCTGTGGTGCCAGATGATGCATAAAGAACTGTGGTACTGTTGCAATACAATCCTCTAAGTTTTCATAAGGAATGATCAGACTGATCACTGATTTTGGTGCTGGAATTACTTTTAATGTAAGTTCTGTGATAATACCCAAAGTACCTTCAGAACCGATCATTAAGTTTAATAAGCTGTATCCTGAACTTGTCTTTGATACAGTAGCTCCAAGTTTTACAATCTCACCTGTTGGTAATACAACTGTCATGGCACGTACATAATCTCTTGTACATCCGTACTTAACAGCTCTCATACCACCAGCGTTGGTTGCTACGTTTCCACCGACTGTTGCGAATTTCTCACCTGGATCTGGTGGATATAATAATCCTTGTTTTTCTGCATCCTGTGCAAGATCATTTAAAAGGACTCCTGATTGAATCTTCACTACAAAGTTTTCTTTGTCATATCCAAGGATCTTGTTCATCTTTGTAAGAGAGATCATAACACCGCCACCGATACTTACGGCTCCTCCTACTAATCCTGTTCTTGCACCACTTGGTGTTACAGGAACCTTGTTTTCATTACAAAGTTTAACGACAGCTGCAACTTCTTCTGTTGATGTTGCTTCTACTAAAACTTCTGGTCTAGCTTTTCCGTAGATTGCCATCTCATCATGGGTGAAATCCTCATTGATTTCATCACCCACTAAGACACGTTTTGGAGCGATCTCTTTGAATTTCTCGATCATCTCTGGTGTCACTTTGTTATACTGATACTCACTCATTTATCTTCCTCCTTAAAAGTTTATAGCTTTTTAATATCTTTTATCTTTATCATTTTCAGATCAATTTGACTCCAAAGTAGCAAACTAATCCATAGATGATAACGAATAATACGAAATATTTGATAACCTTTGTTAAGATTTCACTTTCTTTTCCTACCGTTGCTGTTGCCGCTGTCGCTACTGCGATACTCTGTGGAGAAATAATCTTTCCTGCGGTACTACCAACTGTATTTGCAGCTACCAGCCAGATCTGGTTGATATTTAATTCTGCTCCTGTACTTGCCTGTAACTTGGAGAATAGTACGCTGCTTGATGTAGAACTTCCTGTTACGAATGTTCCGATAGATCCGATCAGTGGTGCAACTAATGGATAAAAGCTTCCTGTTACACGTACGATAAAATCTGCGATAGACTGTGTCATTCCGCTGTATCCCATGATCTTAGCTGTCGCAAGCACTGCCATGATCGTAATGATCGTCTTAAACATCTGAATCACTGTCTTGCCTAAAACAACAAAGATCTCACCAACTGGACATCCCTGAATCAGTCCTCCAATAAATGCTGCGATCAAGATCAGCACTCCTGGTGTTGATACCCATGTAAATGTATATGGGCTTGCTCCCTCTCCACTATAAATTGGTACATTTGATTTGATCGCTGATAATGGATCATGAATCGCTGGTACCAATGTTGAAGTCAGAAGTAAGAACAGTAATACAAGAATGAATGGGCTCCATGCAACAAATGCATCTTTTACTGTCATCGTAGTATTATCATTATCTTCGATTTCTACATCAAATTTACTTGCCTTACCTTTCAGCATTACTTTTGCAAGGATGATCGTTACTGCCATACTGCATACAGATCCGATAACTGCTGGAAGTTCAGCTCCTACAAATTTCGCTGTCAGATATTGTGGTACTAAGAATGAAAGACCTGACATCAATGTAATAAATAAAATTTCTTTATAATCACCGATTCCTTTAGCTCCTTCATGTTTTCCTGTGATGAAAACAACAAGGAAAGGAACGAGAATTACCATGATCGCAAGTTGTAATACAACATAAGATGCTGTCATATGTGGACTAAATCCTGTTACATTTGCTGCCGTAACCGTTGGAATTCCGATGGATCCAAATGCTACTGGTGTTGTATTGGCTACCAGGCAAACAGTTGCTGCAAAAATTGGTTCAAATCCTAATCCGCAAAGGATTCCTGCTGGAATCGCTACAGCTGTTCCGAATCCTGCCATACCTTCCATAAATCCTCCAAATCCCCATGCGATGATCAGCACAAGAACTCGTTTATCTCTTGATACAGAAGTAAGCATTTTTTTAATAAGTTCCATGTTTTTCGTATGTACGACCAAGTTGTAAGTAAACACTGCTGCCACGATAACCAGACAGATTGGCCAGATTGCCATTGCAAATCCTTCTAACCCTCCTGTGAGGACATCAATAATTTTCTGCTTCCATAAAAAAAGTGCTTCAATGACTGTAATGATCAAAGCGATCGGACAGGCTACATGTCCTGCCATCTTTAATCCGCTTAATGCAATGATCAGCCAGATGATAGGAAGCATCGCTAATAAAAAGTGAATGAACATCTTAAGTTCTCTCCTTTCTTTTCAAATATGAGCGGGTTCCGATATCCTATTTTTCAGCGTATACGCGACGTAGTAAGATTGGTCCTACCAGTTACTATACTTATATGGTAGGACCAATCCGACAAAAAGTCAAGGGATTTTTTTTGCAAAACGATTTATTCTTTTTCTCTTTTCTTTTCTTTTTTGTAGAAATTGCACAAAAAAAGTAGCGTTTTTACAAACATACTATTTTCAATCCAACCATTTTAAGCCATTTGTATAAATACTGTTTTTTATTTATTTGTTAATTTTTCATCAATTTCCACAAATTTCAGTTTTGTACATGATTTTTTACAGATTTCTCTCTATTCTAAATTTTTTCAAACCTTTCTCCATAAATATGCCGATAATATAACTGCAATATAGTCTGTTAATGCCTGTCCATAGATGACTCCGTGAAGACCTGCAATCGCATTTAGTATGTAAAGCATTGGAATTAATAGCACTCCCTGTCTTAGCACAGAAAGTATGGTTGCTGACAATGCTCTTCCAACCGACTGCATGCAGTTCATATTGACAAATAGTAATCCAATCACTGGGCCTGAGATCATATAGCCGATCAGCATCAAAATTCCATAGTTGATAACTTCTGAATCACTAATAAAGATCACAATAATCTGTGTTCTGAATATAAAATAAAGGAGTGTTGCTATGATTCCGACGATGAGACAACATTTTTTTGTATAGCTTTCAACCTCACGAAATCTCTTGATATCTCCAGATCCAAAATTATATCCAAGAAGTGGCTGAACTCCATTTGCAAGTCCCATTTGTAGGAATGTAATGAACATATTTGCTTTAAATACGATTCCAATTGCTGCGACTGGGACATTTCCATAAACTACAAGAATCTGATTTAAAACAATCGTTGACACACTCATTAAAACAGAAAAAATCGCTGTTGGAAATCCACTGTTGCAAACACTTGTTAAAATTTTATCATTCCATTTAAAATATCTTGGATGAATAGAAAACTAGTTGCTTTTCTTTATGAAATACCATACATAGTATAAACTTGCCAAGATATTTCCGATCGTAGTTGCGATTGCGGCTCCTGCTGCTCCCATGTGAAGTCCAATGATCATAATTGGATCCAAAACGATATTTACGATTGTTCCGATCATTGCTTCTTTACTAGCACCTTCAGATCTTACGACCAAACTTGCTGCTGACCAGATGATAAATGGTGCTCCATAGGAAATGTGAAATAGATATCCATAGGCAAGATCATATGTCTGATTATTGGCTCCAAAAATCTGGAGAATTGGTTTTTAAAATATCAACAGGATTACTGCAAAGAAGATTCCAACAATGAACGATGCGTAAGTAATAAATGATGAAACATTTTTCATACGCTTCTCATTCTTTTCTCCCATGGCGATCGATGCTGCTGCACTTCCTCCCATTCCAAACATATTTGCAAATGCCATGAATAAGATAAAGATTGGATTGGTCAGGCTGACAGCTGCAACTTGTAGCGGATCTCCTGTTTGTCCTACAAAGAAAGTATCTGCCATATTATAAACTACCGTGACCAGACTACTGATCACACTTGGAATTGCCATGGTCGCTACTGCTTTTGATACTTTCATATAACTCATTAATTCGTTTTCGTTCATTTGATGTCTGATCCTTTTTTATGTGTCTGGTGCAAATCTTTGTAGACAGTTTGATATTCTATTGATGATCTTTCCTGTTTCCATTTTGATTCCTTTTTATGGTAAAGATTTAAGTTTCCTTCCACCTTTAAAATACTTAGATTCCTAAGTATTTTATTGAGAACCTGATTGAATATCAATGATAGTTCAATAATTGAAGAAAACAAAATAGGAATTGTCTGAATTGACAATTCCTATTTTGTTGATTACTCTTCTTTTATTTGATCATAAATTTCTTCTTTTGTTGCTTCTGGATTAGCTTTTATTGCTTTGTATATTGGATTGATCTTTTCTATATCTTCTACAAGATCATCTGCTATTTTTTCTTTTGAATCTCCTCTTTGTATCTTTTTCTGCACTAAAATAATTAGCTGCAATATTGCACCCTCTTCTCTTCCTTCTTCTCTTCCAAGATATTTTGCACTTGCCAATTGACTTACCCTGTCACTTTCTGCCATCTCTTCTCTCAAATACAGATATCTCTCAATTTCATCCTGACTCATTTTAATCATTTCATCCATTGCCCTTTCCATATATTGATTACCTTCAGATTCTATCTCCATCTCTTCCCATGTATTCGCTGCGATTAATTTTGCCCAACGATATAATGACTGCTTTTTAGCCTTTCCTTTAGCCTGTCCTAATTTCTTTAATTCTATCACATGAAACTCCATTTTTCTACTATACAACTCATTTGTTTCCTCGTCCATTAAACATATTTTATGATAATATCCTGGACTCTTCATTTGATTAAAATCTAATATTCCAATATGTATACATGGTGGAAGTTCTCCATATTCTTGTCCTTTTTTAAACCCTTCTGTAAACATTCTACAATTATAAAACAAACTTCGTTCTTCCCAATCACCCTGATATGTATTTTGCATTTCTATGTTAATCTTTCGATTTCCATTCAACGTAAGTTTTATATCTAAAATTCCTTCCTTTTCTCG
>UMBZ01024714.1_pt1 | contig 10280 bp, 9 predicted proteins | sample 1964091 | NCBI WGS metagenome assembly UMBZ01 (sample SAMEA4835954, study PRJEB28245) | human gut metagenome | biome: gut microbiome; material: fecal sample | place: Denmark | collected 2008
ACGTTTTTGTGTGTTTGAAATAATTAAGTATTAATGTTTATAAATTTCAAGTACTCATCCGAGGAAAGTACATGATACACCTCCCCCGAAATCCGTTGCAAGTTAGTAAAATATTTTCATTCGACAATATTTATTTGGATATTTCTCCTTTGAGGTTGCGCCCCATCATCGCTTTCACCCACTCGTTGTCCCTGCTTTTGCCCATAAGGTAAAAGAGTTTTGCCAATGCGCTTTCGGTCGTGCTGTCGTATCCGTCTATCACTCCGGCACGTTCAAGGGCCTTTCCGTTTGCATAGATGTTCATGTTGACGGCGCCCGCAAGACATTGTGTGACATTGACAATTATCTTGTTCATTGCAGACGATTCCTTTACGATATCGAGGAACCAGTCTCTCGTCGGCGCATTGCCCGAGCCGTAGGTCTCCATGATGATCGCCCTGGTGTCCTTTCCGCAGAGGATGTTCCTCACCACTTCCGGTGTGATTCCCGGGTGGATCTTCAGGATTGAAACTCTGGTGTCCAGTTCCGTGTTGATTGTCAGGCTCTGGTACCAGTCATTAGGCTTTCTGATGTACTCGTTGTTGTAGCGGATGTTGATGCCGGCCTCAGCGAGCGGCGGGAAGTTCGGTGACTGGAAGGCGCGGAACACTTCGGAATTGACCTTTGTGGACCTGTTTCCCCTCATCAGGAGCGAGTCGAAGCATACGCAGACCTCAGGCACCGCCGGATGTCCTTCCTCGTCCTTGGCGGAGGCAATCTCGACGGCTGAAATGAGGTTTTCTTTCCCGTCCGTGCGCGGTACACCGATCGGCAGCTGGCTACCTGTGAAGATGACCGGTTTCGTGAGTCCGTCCAGCATGAAACTCAATGCCGATGCAGAGTATGACATCGTGTCGGTTCCGTGCAGGATGATGAATCCGTCATAGTCCTCATATTTTTCTTTTATCAGTCTTGCAAGGTCCTGCCATAGCGAGGGTTCCACGTCGGACGAGTCTATAGGCGGCTCGAACGAGTAAGTGTCTATCTTGAATGCGAACTTCCTTATTTCAGGAACTTCGTCAAGAATCTGGCTGAAGTCGAAAGGCTTGAGTGTCAAGTCTTTCATGTCCTGTTTCATGCCGATCGTACCTCCTGTGTAGATGAGCAGAAGGGCTGATTTCTGTGTCATGTCGTGTGTTCTGGCCATAGTTTATCTGGATTCGAAATTGAACAGTCTGTATTGTTTTTCGCGACAGGTCTGTCTGTCATGTGGTTTCAAGATTGAAGAGTCTGCAGGCATTGGCAGTGGTTGTCTCAGCCACTTCTTCGAGGCTGATTCCTTTTTGCAACGCCACTTTCTCGGCGATAACCGGTATGTACGAACTATCGTTCCGTTTCCCTCTGAAAGGAACCGGGGCAAGGTACGGAGAGTCAGTCTCCAATACGATGTGGCTCAGCGGAATCTTCTTCACGGATTCTGCCACGCCCGCGTTCTTGAATGTCACTACACCGCCTATTCCGACCAGCCATTCTCCGTATTTCTGAAGCCTCATGAAGGTCTCGTAACTGCCGCTGAATGCATGCATGTTTCCCCTGAGTCCCAGTCCTTTACAGCTGTCGAGTACCTTGAAGAAATCGTCTGTGGCATCGCGTTCATGGATGTTGACGGGAAGGTCCAGTTTCGCCGCAATCTCGAACTGTGCCTTCAATGCCGCCTTCTGGAGTTCCGCCGTGTCTTTCGAGTAGTGGTAGTCCAGTCCTATCTCGCCGATAGCCACGACTTTATGGCTTGTCGCAGCCTTCTCCACAGCATTGACCTCTTCCTCCCAATTCTCGGTCACCGAACCGGGATAAAGTCCGGCCATACTCTTCAGCATTGACGGAAACCTTGCCTCCAGCGCGAACATCCTGTCCCTTTCGGAACTGTCAATGTCAGGCTGAAGTATCAGTTTTATTCCGGCTTCCGCTGCCTTTTCCAGAATCTGCTCCTCCTCACCGGAAAATGCTTCGTCGCACAAGTGTGCATGCGTATCAATATATGTGTATAAGGGCATTTGCTATCTTGTTTGATGCAAATGTAACTTATCTTTCCAAATGTTCAAAGACTGCAGGCAGATACTTGGAAATCCTTTGGGGTTTGTCTGGGCACATGCTGCTAGCTCAGTATGGCTGGATCGATGGTATAATTTCCTAAGAGTCCGGAGGTTATGATGCCGTCGCAGGCTAGTCTTCCTGTCAGTTCCACGACATCTCCGTAGTCGATGCCTGTCAATGCACTTATATCTTCGTCTGTCATATCCCTGTTTTTTCGTATGGTTTCCGCGATTGTGGCCAATGCGGTCGCTGTCGTGTATCCCGTCTCGTGGAGATACCTACGGAACGTATATGTCCTTATGTCGGTTATTCCCGCTGCCGCGGCGTGCCCCAGCCCCAACTCTGAAACGAGGGTGTCAATGTCAATGACAGGTTCTGCCATCTTCTCTCTTATCAATGAGTTGCAGCCTCCGGAGCATGTGTCGTCAATCCTTCCGGGCAGGGCGAATACGCCTCGGTTGTAGGAATATGCCAGCCTGCAAGTCATGAGTCCGCCGCCTTTTGTCCGCGATTCTATAAGTATCACTGACTCGGAAAGTCCGGCTATGATTCTGTTCCGTCGGAGATAATTTATGGCTTTCGGGACTGTTCCGGGAGGGTAGTCCGTGACCAGTGCGCTGCCTGGGCTGTCTGCGATTTTGTCAGCCGCCCAGCCGTGGCGGAAAGGATATACAGTGTCAATGCCAGTGGGCAGAACAGCGATTGTCGGCAGTCCGTTGTCCAATGCCGCGTTATGGGCTGTGATGTCTGTCCCCAATGCCAAACCGCTCACTATCATTGGCTTTGTCTCTGCCCGGCTGAATGCCGCGACTATCTTTGTGCACCATTCTGTGCCATAGCTGGTTATATCTCGTGTGCCGATTACACCGATTGCCGTGCGTTTGTTGAAAACCTCCTCCGGTGGCGTGGAACTCTTTATGTACAGTCCGGCCGGGGCATCGTGACAGTCCCTGAGAATCTCAGGATACCTCTCGTCGGCAATACATAGAAATCTGCAGTTGTCCTTTTCCAGTTTCTGCAGCTCGAGTCCGGCTTCCGCTACACTGTCCCGGTTTATCTTTGGCCAGTATATGGAATTCGGTTTTAAGGTCAATGCCAGTTCGTCCTTGTCTGCACCGAAGACTTCCCCGGCTCCGCCGAAATGTTCAGCCAGTCTCAATCCCAGTGCCGGGTTGAAGCCGAAAATCTTGTTCAATGCGCACCATGGCGCGAGCTGTTCAATGCTATCGTATCTCATGCGGTTTTGTTTTTCCGGTGGCTAAGGTAGCGTGTCCCGACCGCATTGTACAGGAAAAGTGGCTCAAGTCCTGGGAAATGAGCCACTTTTTTATGTTTTTTAAACTTTTTCCGATTTTTCTTAAACTTTCCTGCACGTGAAACCACCTGCGGAAATGTTTTTCTTAAAGAAGTTCTCCGGCATTGACCTTCATCAGATGATGAGGAGGGAGTCTCCGTAAGGTCCGAATTTGTAGCCTTCCTTCAACGCGATTTCGTAGGCGTTCATGACATTGTCATAACCTCCGAAGGCTGCGACAGCCATAAGCATTGTCGAGCATGGCATGTGGAAGTTCGATACGATTGCGTTCGGGACCGCGAATCTGTAAGGAGGGAAGATGAACTTGTTGGTCCATCCGTCATAAGCCTGAACCTCGTCATTGGTGGTGACGTATGTTTCGAGGCCTCTCATGACGGTGACTCCGACGGCGAGAACCTTGTGGCCTTCGCGTTTGGTCTTGTTGATGACTTCCGCTGCCTCAGGCGTGATGATGAGCCTCTCCGAATCCATCTTGTGCTTTGAAAGGTCTTCCACGTCCACTTTGCGGATATAGCCGATACCCATGTGCTCTGTGATGAAGGTCTTATTTATATCCTTGAGAATCATCATGTTGAAGAGCTCGCGGCTGAAGTGGAGTCCTGCAGCAGGTGCAGAGACGGCGCCTTCCTTGTCGGCGAAAATGGTCTGGAAATTGACCTTGTCCTCAGGTGTGACCTTTGGTTTTACGTATTTAGGGACCGGTGTTTCGCCGAGGCTGAACAATGTCTGCTTGAAGTCTTCGTATTTTCCGTCGTAGAGGAATCTGAGTGTGCGGCCTCTGGAGGTGGTGTTGTCAATGACTTCTGCTACGAGGCTGTCGTCTCCGAAGTAGAGTTTGTTTCCGATTCTGATTTTTCTTGCAGGCTCGACAATCACATCCCAGAGTCTCTGCTCTTTGTTGAGTTCCCTGAGCAGGAATACCTCAATGTCGGCACCTGTTTTCTCTTTCTTTCCGAGAAGTCTGGCCGGGAAAACTTTTGTGTCGTTCAGAACGAATGTGTCGCCCTTTCCAAAATAGTCAGTGATGTTCTTGAAAATTTTGTGCTCGATTTCACCTGTGTCTTTGTGAAGCACCATCATGCGGCTCTCGTCTCTCCATTTTGCGGTAGGTTCGTGTGCAACGTCGTTTTTGAGCGAAAGCTGAAACTGGAACTGTGATAATTTCATTATATTGTCCTCTAATATATAAAGTCAAAACATTACTCAAGTTTCGCAAACTGTCAAACTTGCTGAACCTCAGCGGAAATATGAGGGCTGTCACTCGTCCGGAGGCTGTTAGCCCAACGCGCTTTTTGTATGTGCACGTTACCCTCACCCTAAATCCCTCCCCTCGGGGAAGGGCCTTGCCCTCGCCCTGTCGGGCTCCAAAAGCGGTGTTTCGCCCTTGCGAAACTTGAGTCAAAACATTACTATATACGAGAAAATATCGAATTTGTTTCATCTCGTCCTTTCTTTTTTGTAAGTTTGCAGAATATGCACAAGATATATTTTGACCGCAGGTCCATTATAATATGTACTCCGGAGGAAGCAGCATTGACAGACCCCAATGCTGTCGAGTTTCATTTTACCGACAGGAACGACATCCGTCCGCTGGTGGAGATGTTCGAGACATCGACGACTCTCGAGCGGATCTACATTCCTTCCGATGCCGTCGAGGAGTGCTACCGGATTGTTTGCGGCCAGTTCAAGGAGGTCAATGCTGCCGGAGGCCTGGCCTGCAATCGTCGTGGTGATTATCTCATGATCCGTCGTGACGGTCTCTGGGATCTTCCGAAAGGCCATCAGGAGCCTGGTGAGGATATCAGTGTCACAGCTCTCCGTGAGGTCGAAGAAGAAACCGGTGTTGAAGAGCTGCAACTCGGTGACCTGATATGTGTTACCGACCATTGTTATCGCCGTAACAACATCTGGCACCTCAAGCACACCTGGTGGTACCACATGTCCTACCTCAAACCGGTCGATCTCATCCCCCAGACCGAAGAGGACATCACTAAAGCCGCCTGGGTAGCCAAGTCCAGCCTTCCGCCCTACCTCAAGAACACCTATCCGTCCATCCGCGAGGTCTTCCTCGCCGCGAAAATCGTGTAGGGGAGTGCGGAAGTGAGGGTGACAGGGTTCGCCGCGAGCATTTCCGGAGTTACATCTCGATGCGTGGTGGGCGTCTATGGCGTTGCGTCTTGGTGCGTGGTGATCGTCTCCCGAGTTGCGTCTTGGTGCGGGCGGGACGGTGCCACACTTGTTTTTGTAATAAGCTGAAAATCAGATATTTGTATTTTAGGGCGTGGAATTTCGACCAAAAAAAGGCCGCGATTCCACGCCCTTTATGAATCCCCGTTGATTATCAATGACTTACAAAGGGGCCCGTGGCGCCGTCCCGACGAGGGGACGGGGTGATGAATATGCTCATTGCATTGACTCGGACTGGCCAGGTTCAGGTGGTGGTCAATGTACCCGTGACAACTTTCCGACGCGCCGTGCCGGGCGGGAATCGGGGCGGATGTGAAAGTAATTGGGGAAGTGTAATGAGTTATCGGCATAATTTTATTAATTTTGTTGTCCGGAAACCCGGTGGGGAAAATCGGGTTTCTGAGAATAAAACACTAACATCATGGAAACTGGAACAGATAAGAAACTTGCTAAGTCATTGATGGACATCAAGGCGGTTCTGCTTAGGCCGGAACAGCCTTTCACTTGGGCATCTGGCTGGCATTCACCTATTTATTGTGACAACAGAAGAATCCTTTCGCATCCTGAACTGCGTGCGCAGGTAGCAGAGTGGCTGGCAGAGAAAGCGATGGAACTCTATCCTGAGGCAGAAGTCGTAGCTGGTGTTGCTACAGGGGCAATTGCACATGGCGTTCTCGCTGCTGACAGGATGAAGAAACCTTTCGTATATGTGCGTCCGAAACCAAAGGATCATGGAACCGGATCACAGATAGAAGGCGAACTCGCTCCGGGAAAGAAAGTCGTTGTCATTGAGGATCTTATCTCTACGGGAATGAGCAGTCTCGCGGCTGTCAAGGCTCTTAGGGACGCCGGCGCTGACGTGCTCGGGATGGTGGCGATCTTCACTTACGGATTCGATCTTGCGGCACAGCGCTTTGCAGAAGAAAACGTGAAACTCGACACACTGTCATGCTATTCGGCACTCGTTGAGGTGGCCGGAGAGACAGGATACATATCTGCATCAGCAGCCGAGTCGCTCCACGAATGGAGGGCAAACCCTTCAGAATGGGGAAAGTAGCATTGATCTAAACACGATTGATATGGAGGTTAAGAGTAAGCACAGGTCGGTGCGCAGGGCGCCGTACATGCTTTATATGCCGTTCGCGGACTTGAGGAATTTCGTCGCAATGCTCCCTGAGGACAAGAAAAAGGACATTGAGGCGGATTATGATTCGTTGCACGCGACTGTGCAGGGGTTCAATGTCGGTGTGCGCGTTCAGGAAAGGGTTCCTTATTCACGAATCACATACAAGGACGACGGAGCGCCGTTCCAGTTCACTGTCAATATTCACTTCGATGCTGACGGAGGCAATCCGGACAGCACTGATTTTCACATTGATATACAGGCCGATCTTAATTTCATGATGAAGATGGTGCTTGGATCCAAACTGAAGGACGTGGTGGATAAGATGGTCGATTCAGTCGCCGATATGGCTGAAGGCAAGATGCCGGAAGGCATTGACCCGTCAATGTTCCCTGAGGGGATGGACCCGTCCAAGTTCGGCATCAAACTCTGATTTCTTTTGAACACGGTTTTCGAGACATATCTTAAAGAGGCGATAGGGGAGGACAATGCCCGTATCGCCCTTGATGCGTTATCCGGGCCCGCTTCAGTATCGGTGAGGATGAATCCGGGAAAGGTCAATACCGATAACTCTGTTACTCAAGCCTTTACGGGACTAATGGCAAATTTTCCATCTGAGATTTGCCAAAAAGTATCCCCTGTGGCATGGAGTCCTTACGGAGTTTTCCTGCCGGAACGCCCATGTTTCACACTCGACCCGCTGCTCCACGCAGGCTGCTACTACGTCCAGGACTCGTCGGCCATGTTCGTCGGCCACGTCTTCCGGGAAGTGTTGAGGTCAATGCTGGAGTCCGGAAGGATAGGTAGCGGAAGACCTGTACGGGTGCTGGACCTGTGTGCCGCACCGGGAGGAAAGACAACAGATATACTCGCATCATTGAAAATGTCGGGCTGCCAGTCTTATGTGTTGGTTTCCAATGAGATAATGAAGCAGAGGGCTGCTGTTCTGGCTGACAATGCCGGTATTTGGGGCGACCCTCATGTCATAGTTACCTCAGTGGATCCCAAGGCGTTCGCCTCGCTTCAGGGCTATTTCGATATCATCGTCGCTGACGTTCCGTGCTCCGGAGAGGGCATGTTCCGCAAGGACGCCGAGGCTCTCGCCCAATGGTCTGCCGACAATGTCGCGTTGTGCCAGGCCCGCCAGCGCCGTATCGTCGCTGATGTGTGGCCGGCATTGGCCGAGGGCGGGTCAATGATATATTCGACTTGCACTTTCAACCGGTTCGAGAATGATGACAACGCGGAGTGGATTGCGTCGGAGCTTGGGGCGGAAAAGTTTATTTTCAATGCTGATTTTCAGGGAGTTCTGAAGATAGGTATGGGGGCCGGACTGGTGCCTGGACTGGTACCTGGTGAGGGCCAATATTGTGCAGCATTGACAAGAACCTCCGAGAATCTCGGTTACGCGTTTTCGGGCGGCAGGCGTCAGGACCGGAAGCCGGTCGCGGAACTTCCGAAAGACATTGACCTGAAGGTGAGGAATTATTTTTGCGGGGAGGTCAGGTCAATGCTGCGGTCAGATATGATTGTCGCTGTGCCTGAGGAACTTATGGACGAAATCAGAGTGCTCGATGTGCTTCGTCCGATTTTGAGGGGAACGGCTGTCGGGCAGTTGAAAGGTAAGGATATTGTTCCTGATGAGGATCTTGCTTTGTGCATGGATTTGAAACGGGGAGTGTTTCCGGAGGCGGAATTGACGAGGGAACAGGCATTGGCCTTTCTCCATAAAGATACATTGACATTGACAAATACCGAAAGGGGGATTGTGCTGCTGACTTTTGGCGGGCATCCGCTCGGGTTTGTGAAAAATCTCGGAAATCGCTGCAACAACCTGCATCCGCAGGGGCGGCGAATCCGAATGAACATTGATTGATATGCGCAGATTTATTGTTTTCGTAGCGGCGGCCGTGTTGTTTTCGAGTGCGGCTCTGGCTCAGGTTTCGTCTAAGGATTTCAATGACAGGTATCAGCTTCTGGTGTCGAAACTGGGGCCTTCCGGTGTGGGTATCGAGACATTGATCAATCGTTGGGAGGCAGCGTATCCTGATGATATTGAGATGCTTATAGCGAAGTTTAGTTTTTATTTCTCGAAGTCGCAGAGTTCTTCTGTGGTGGTCAAGGATCAGGATAAGTATCTTGGTGAGAAGCCGGTTTTTTCGCTGAAGGATTCGACGGGGAAGGCCGTGAATTATTTTACGGAGAGTTTTTATGATGATGAGCTGTTCGGCCAGGCCCAGAAGGCGTTGGAAAAGGCGATTCAGCTGGCTCCGGACAGGCTGGATTTCCGTTTTATGAAGACGGCGGCGTATGTTGGTTATGAAAAGGAAAGTCCTGACATGGCGTTGTCGGACCTCAGGTCGCTCATTATCTACAATGAGACTCAGCATCCTTCGTGGGTGTATGCTGCTGATGGTAAGGTAGATGAGGAGTTTTTCGTGGCAGCTGTCCAGGAGTATTGTTATGTGTTTTTCAAGTATGCGACTCCGGGTTCCTATGAGGCGTTCCGTGAGTTGTCTCAGACGATGCTGACTTATAGGCCGAATGATGTTCTTTTCCTGGATAATATGGGTTCGTATTATCTGGTGGTGAAGAAGGATAACAAGCAGGCGCTCAAGTATTACAATAAAGTGTTGAAAATCAAGCCGGAAGACCTTACTGCAATAAAGAATGTGGTGCTAATGGCGAGGTCTTCGGGAAATGTGAAGCTGGAGAAGAAGTATCTTCCATTGTTGGTGAAGTACACTGATAGTGAGGGTGAGAGGATGGCGGCTAAGGCTCGGCTGGAGAAGTTGTAGGGGCGCTGCGGAATTGGCTTGAAAGTCAGGCAGTCCATTGTGAAAATCTAGGAGTAGTATTCGGTCATGTGAAGGGACCGGAGTAGTTCAGTTTGGCAAGGCCTTTTAGGATAGCCTGGGAGGGAAGACTGGCTGAAAAGTTAAACATTCCTCAGTGAGGAGTGAGAATTTGTCTTCGGTCTTATATAGGGGTACGGAGGATTTCAGTCTGGCAAGGACTTTTAGAATAGCCTGGGAGGGAAGACTGGCTTCGTTTTGCGGCCTTTCTCTCTGGATATGAATGACTTAGGAGGATGATTTTATCTCAGGAAGCTTTGTGGATTCGCTTATGGTCTTGTAAAGATGTTGACTGTTTCTGTATCGCTTGGGCGTTTTGTGACGGCATAAGTGCTGGAATTCTTGCTTGGAATGTGATGAATTGTGATGTGGATGTGAAACAAATGACCGTGACTTTTGTCAATTAAAGAAAAATACGTATATTTGCAGTCGGGAAAGTCGTACACGACCAGCTCCCTCTAAACTCCCCCAGGGTCGGAAGGCAGCAAGGGTAGGAGGTTGTAGCGGTGCGATGTGCTAAGCTTTCCCTTTTTTTGTATCCGGACGGCAGCGCCGTGGTGGGGATGTCGGCGGATTTATGTTTTATAGGTCCCTGATATTCAAGTGTTTCTGAAATTCCAATCTGCCGACCCCTCCTCTTGTGATTTGTAAGCGTCTCCGGAGTTACGTATTGACGCGTTTTCAGCGGTTCCGTACTTTAGATTTTAGGTGTGATTTTCGACCTTCT
>UMBZ01011261.1_pt1 | contig 10184 bp, 9 predicted proteins | sample 1964091 | NCBI WGS metagenome assembly UMBZ01 (sample SAMEA4835954, study PRJEB28245) | human gut metagenome | biome: gut microbiome; material: fecal sample | place: Denmark | collected 2008
GGTAGGTTTTCGAAAATCTTATGTAAGAACTTAAGTTAGAATCATGAATATAGTAAAAACAGAAATAGAAGGCGTCCTCATTATAGAGCCACGCCTCTTCCGCGACTCTCGTGGCTACTTCTTCGAGAGTTTCAGCGAGCGAGAGTTTGAAGAAAAGGTTGCCCCAATCCTGGGACACAGTGTACACTTCTGCCAAGACAACGAGTCTATGAGCAGCTATGGCGTAATGCGAGGCTTGCACTTCCAGCGTCCACCATATACCCAGAGTAAGTTGGTACGCTGCGTAAAGGGCAGAGTACTCGATGTGGCAGTAGATATCCGCAAAGGCTCACCAACCTATGGCAAGCATGTGACTGTAGAACTGACAGAAGACAATCATGTCCAGTTCTTCATCCCAAAGGGCTTTGCCCATGGTTTCGCCGTTCTCTCAGAAACAGCCGTCTTCCAGTACAAGTGTGATGAGTTCTATCATTCAGAGGCAGATGGCGGCATCAGCATCCTCGATGATACCCTTGGTATTGATTGGAAAATCCCAACAGAACATGCTAATCTCTCAGAGAAAGATACGAAGCATGCGATGCTGAAAGACTTTGATAGTCCATTCGATATCAACGTGGATTTATATAAATAATCCTTCCAAAGGTATAAAGATGGATTGAAAATATAGGTCGAAGTAGTAAAACTTCATGTTTCCACTCCATCTTAATGTTATTTTAACCTATTTTATAATCGAAATTGCGGGAAATATATTAAATTTGCACCAATATTTCACATAATTATGAATCATGCCAACTAATAAAAGGCAGAAAAGTAGTTTTCTTCAAGACTACAATACCTTGGATTGCTTATTACAAAACTGGGGTGAAAGGTATTTTGAGAAGGAAGACTTTCTGCATATAGCCATATCGCGTAAGGCACCTAGACTTCTCGAATGGGTTCGTCTAAATGGTGTCGAGAGTAACGATATTCCTGTCGTTACAGAGTTAGCTCTGCCTTTTTTGAATTGGCATCACATCAATAAGGTTTTGGTTGCAGACGAAGCTATCTATCATGGAACAACCTTTGAAAAGGTGCTGAATCTGGTTGCTAACGTCAAGGGTGATACTACTGGAATTGAAGCTGCACCGGTTGTGACAACTACAGAAGCGTTGAACTCAGATATGATAGCTAATGCTTTGATAGAAGGTACAAGAATCATCAATCAGTCAACGATACCTTTCTATATAGATACCATTATCTCCAAGTTTTTTGACTTGGGGAAACCGTATGATGTAGAATATCCGTTGTTTTATATCGATTTTAAAGAAGATATCGAAGATGACCAAATAGATACTATTCTCAAAAGGCTTGCTCGGTTGGAAGCAAATGCACATTCAATCTCAGAGGATGCTATTGATTTCTATTCTGTGAGCAATTACTATCGTGAGAAAAATATAAATAATACGTCTTTTACATATATCACGAAGTATCTTAACAGTAACAATGCTTATGGTTTGGCTGTGCCGGATTTTTCTAAATTGCGTTTCTTCAAGAAGGGTAGGCGACTTTGTGTTGCTTCCATATCTCCATATACCATACCTGAGCATTACATCACCGATGATGCTCAGATGTTTGTTGGTGATTTCCTAAATGTATGGAACATCCTATATAGGAAGGCTCATGAAAATAGAGATGCATTTGGTGAACATAAACTCCAATGGTATAAGTCGATGGCGATGACAGCTAACTATTTGTTGTCATTCGCTCATTTCTTGCAGTTGCGACAGAATCTTCTGCTTGCTCTTCAGGATGAAGTGGTAGATAAGCAGTTCTATCTGAGATTGGAAGATATACAATATCTTTTTGGCTCAGATATGGCTCAGCAGGTTTTGTCACTATTGGAATCGATAGATAGGCTGGATAGCAATAGAAAGTTCTTTAGTATATCTAATGGACCAGATGCTATTATACCTTCTGATTATGCACCGCAGTACAACTATCAGATAGCATTAGACAATCTTAGAAAAGGACAGACCAAGAGTGTCTCCCTTATGATTTCAAGTATATTTAGTGCTATGCATTGGCAGGTTGAGGTGGAATCTCGCAATAGGAGTCGTAGTGATTATGAAAGATTGAGCTTTGGTGAAAGTTATAACTCGATGATTCATCGGTTGAGTACCAGTAGCACTTTCTCTGATCAGGAATTGAATCAACTTGTTCATCGTTGCATAGATGAGCGAATAGACAAGGGAACTGTCGTTCCTGGCTATGTGAGAAACCAGCAAGGAGTTTACAGCGAGTGGGTACGACTTTTCCGTTCCGGTGAGAATGAAGATGTTTATAGAGATCAGCTGTTTCGTACATTACTTAGTATCGTTTCCAGGTGTTTTGATATTGCCGAAACACAATTTATCTCAATGGCATCATTGGAGTATATTCTCACTGTCATTTACCTGATACAAAGAGATAAAGACAAAGAAGGCAATCATTTAGATACCTTATTGGATAAGGATATATTGGCATTCCATTGGTTCCGGTTTTCGATAGAGAGACCAATATGTATGCTATATCTATAAAAATAGATGATCAGCCTTTTGGCATCATTGATTATGCGCTGGCTTCACAAGTACTCAAGTTGGATGAGTTTGGAAATCTATCCTTCTCGTCATCTACTTATGCGCAGCGTTTGAGTAATGGATGTGACCTGGAAGAGGAAACGTTGGATAAGTTAAATAACATCATATCATTTGTCATTGCTTTCGACAAGAAGGTATTTGGTGATTCTGATGATATAAGAGAACTGCTCAATTACTTCTTCTATCAGGACGAGAAACTGAATTTAAAAAAGAAAGTGATTGGTGGAAAGGACGAACTGTTGCAGATGATAGAAGTAAACGATGGAAATATATTCCAATTGAAGCAACTGTCAAAGAGGTTCTCTGAGATGTTTCTTCGTTTCCCTGATCCTGGCTTGATGTTTGATTATCAGAAAACAGACAATCGGGAGTTATACCATTATCTATATAATGTATATAAGCAGATAAACGAAAAGCTTCAAGATGGGACTAGCTTTTATGCGGTTTCCTTTTTGGATATCCCTCTTAACCTTTGGGCATATTATAAGAATCAGGTCACTCTGGATGATTTTGATGAAGATAGTTATGCAGATTATATAAGTTGGATAGAAAGTGGCAGATCTCCATTCAATGTAGAAATAAGTACTTTCTGGTTGAATATGCATTCTTATCAGGAAATACTTAATTATTCTGTCGAAGAAGTTCAGCAGCGGTTGTTTGAATTATTAAAGAATTTGTTCTATGAACGAATATAAATATAAACTTCTAAAAGACGCTTTGCAGGAAAATAAAGAATTTCCTCTGCGTCTTTTAGATGTATTGAAGATATTGCCAGATTCGGCGAATTTGATAGATAGAGTAGTGGAGTTGTTCAAATATTCATTTGTTATCAAACTGCATGATACTCAAACTCAGATTCGAGATTATCGGTTTAAATATCTTTTTCTCAGCAACTATCGTAAGTTTAGTCCGCTGACGGGAGATGTTCACTACTATGGTCTTCCTTTTTGCTCGAAAGAAGGCGATATACATAGTCTGTTTCTTCTCGGTGATAATGGCTCTGGTAAAAGTTCGCTTTTCAACTCCATGGAATATGTAATGACTGGTAAGATAGGAGAAGCCAGTTATCGAAACATTCAGGATTTAACCTGGTATGTGAATCGAACTTGGGGAAAAGATCCTGAGATTCGCCTTCAGACGCAAACCGGGGAATTTGCCTTGTCTGATGCAAAAAGTTTTTTTGAAGATACAGGCTTAAACGTAGAAAGGTTTTTCTTCTCAGAGAATAGTATTTATGAACTGTCACGTTGTATGGTTCGAATAGATGTCAATACGCAGGTTATCGATTGGGTTCCTTTCTTTTGTTATGCTTTAGGAATTAATGACATCATGGACTTTGTGCTAGGTTCTGGTTTATATGCTGAAATCAAGCAGAAGTTAGAGCAGTTAAAAACTGTGATGCCAGAAAACCTTGAAAGTGAGGAAAAGGAAATAGAAGAACTGATTCTCGATAGTTCCTTGACACTTAGCAATTCAGCTAGGGATGAAGTTATAAGTTTAGATGCAAAACTGAAAAACTATCTGGAAGACATGAATGGCAAAGAAAGTTTGTTGAAAATTATCGAAGAATTGCAGGAACAGTTACCTCAAGATATTACATACATTGATTCCATCAACCGTTTCAGGAATCAGTTGGATGTATTCAAACAGAATTTGCAAAAGCAGGAAGCCGAAGTTGAACATGCGGAGGAGCCATTCAAGAAAAAGGTCAAGAAAACAATTGCCGGTTCTGATGTAAATATAGAAATAACCCAAGAGACGATACGCGCAGAAGTAGTTAACTTGTCCAAGTCTCTGGAAAGGACTTTAAAATATAATACCAGTCATACTCTTCCCTTGAAGGAGATATTTGCCAAGGTACAGGATTATTTTCCCAAGAAGCAGATACTTGATTCCAAGCAAGATGGAATAGTTATTGATGACTTGATACGCCAACTGGATCAAGTTCATGATGCTTTGAAAAAATCTTTGTCTGCATTATTGCAAGAGTATTTGGATGCCGACTTCAAGCAGTTGATAGAAGACACCTTGAAACCTTTCATCGAAGATACCGAGAGTTTAAAGATAGAAAAGGTGGAAAGTGGTGCTGTTCTTTCCGATTTTGGCATTCAGATTTCAGTGAACGACGTTTCTGTAAATAAGTATTTTAATACATTTCGATTCAGGTTATTCTCACTTTGTTTATTGTCAGCATTTAATTTTAAGGCGATGAAACAGAGTAAGTTCCTGTTTCCATTTGTCTTTGATGATATATTCTATGCCAATGACTACAAGAACAAGACCCTTCTTTACCGCTTTTTTGAGGTATTGTCGCAAGGAGCCAAGACTTTTTTAGGTAATGAGAACTGTCTTCAACTTATCTTCTTTACCCATGATGAGCAATTCATGAACACATTGTTCTTGAAAAAAGCTCCTTTTGCTTTTGCAACGATGGCAAGATTATTAGATTGTAGATACGTAAAATCATGGTTTAATGGAAACTATTCAGATGATGGAGGAATCAGATATTATACTGTATTAAGTGAATTTAAACGTAACAAAAGATGAAGGGTTCTAAATATATATGGGGATGGATGATAACTATTTCAGTCCTTTTTTCGGCGGTGCTATTTTATATCTCCTATCATATTTCACAAGTAAAAGAGATACCGGTTGGTAGCGGAGGGGTTGAAACCGCCATGAGTTTAATCGATCAAAATCTCTCTATATGGATTGGTATTATAGCTGCTATATGTACTATATTGCCAGTTGCATTAAGTATTAGTCAAAGTGTAAACTTTCAGGAGCATTTGAAGCAGGCTCGGGAAGATATGCAAGAAAGTACAAGAGAGATTGAACATGAAATGGACGAAATGAGTGAACGGCAAATAGTATATAATTTGCAGTCTTTCGTTAATACTCTCTCCATGAATATAAAAATATTGAGTGACTGGGAGGAACTTGAGGTTGGTCAAAATCCATTTTTGACCTCACGCCCTCTTCTCGAATATCAATTATTCAAGATGGTGGAGTATTCTTCAAAATGTGTGAATGAGTGCGTGTCGGTAGATGATAAACTCAGTAAAACAACGACAGATGAATATGATAGAATACGAAAGAATATAAAGGATAATGCTTTAGATTTGCTTTTGTTGATGAATAACCTGCTAAAAAAATATGAAGTGTTTTTTGGTAAGGAATCTCTATTTGAACTTCACAAGTTGATGGATGAAATTTGGTGCGATGTGGAGACCATTATGTCTGATAGTACATATATTCAGGTGGGTACTTATATCCGTACCGCACGTAATTACTGTAAGGCTATACAAACTTTGTTCTTGAAACAGTTTGCAAAAGAATAGAATTCTTTCTTTGAAATTTCAATTGTTTATTTTGTTATGAGATTATACCAATTAAAAATTAAGAATTTTCGAGGATTAAAGGGTGATGGAAATATCATCAAGTTTGATAATTCTGATATTATATTTCTTATAGGGCAGAATAATGTAGGAAAATCGACTTATCTCCGAGGCTATGAGTTCTTTGTTAACTCAAAGCAAGTTGCAAAGCGTCCTGATTTCTATGATTACAATCCTGAAATTCCCATAGAGATGGAAGGGTGGTTTGTTCATGAAGATGAAGATATTGAGGACGAAAGTTTTGTCGGTAAAGGAAAAACTAAAGATCCGGAATGGGTATCAAAGTGGGCAGATGCGGATGGTATTATAAAAGTACGTAAAACTTGGGTTGCTGAAAATAGCTCATTCAAGAAGCAAACATATTCTCCAAAAGAAGAAAAATGGATTGATAATGGTTTCGGAGGTTTTGACTCTCTATTCACAAAGGCTGCACCTATTCCTATTGCGATAAATGCTATGGAGAGTGAAGATTCCTTGAATGAAAAGGTGAATAAATTGATGCAAGACCAGTATTTAAAGAAAATCAGGGAATCACAGGCAAAACTTTATGAAGAGGCATTAGAGAAAATTCAAAATTTAGAAGATGCTATAACTGGTTCGGAAGAAATAGACAAACTCAATATAGAATTGAATTCTCATTTTAAGAAAGTATTTTCTGAATTATCTTTAAAGATACAGGCACAGAATGTAGAGGATATAAAATTGGAGGACCTTTTCAAGAAGAATCATACGATTAGTGTAGAACGCGATAACACCAACAGACCAGAAACCTTCTTGCAAAATGGTCATGGAGTAATTCGGCAGGCGCTATTCAACTTTATAACATTTCTGCGTGATATTTCTGAAACAGATAAGAAAGAGTACCTTATTTTATATGAAGAGCCAGAACTTTTTCTTCACCCGAAAGTAACTTTTAAACTACGTAATTCTCTGTATGATTTAGCAAAGAACAGTCCATATCAGATTCTTTGTGCAACTCATTCTCCTTTAATGATTGATGTTTCTCGACCTCATGCTTCATTAGTAAGAGCTGTAAAAGTTGAAGGTGAAGAAACTAAAACTTTTCAGGTAGGAGAAGATGTTTTTAATAAGAATGAGAAGCGTAAGCAGCATGTGCAGATGATCAATCGATTCAATCCTCATGTTTGTGAAGCCTTTTATGCAGATAAGGTTATATTAGTAGAAGGAGATACAGAGGCAATCGTTTATAGAGCTTTGTTGAAGGAATATTATCCGGATGAAGAAGTTTTTGTTTTAAATACTGGTTCCAAGAATAACATTCCTTTCTTCCAGGAAATATTGACAGCATTTCATATCGAACATTATGCTATTCACGATATAGATACAGAATTCAATTCCAAAGGAAAACATAATTCTGCATGGACTCTGAATCAAAAGATTTGGAATTTGGTTTTGGTTGCTAATCAAGTACAACCTGGTTTAGCAAGACGCTATGTTCATAATGCAAATTTTGAAAATGCTCACAAGTATAATCTTCTTGATGGGGCGAACAAACCATTACAGGCTTCAAAGTTTGTTGATAAAGTGATTAAAGGAGAGATAGTGAATCCTGATTGTAAAACATGGCTTGATGACATTATGGGTAGTAAGTCTGTGGTACATGATATGAATTATATCAATAGCGTTAAGAAAACGTTGGAAGATATTAAGCGTGAAGAGAAAGATTATATATCGCTAGAGGAGGACTAAAAATGACAGATGGTGAGTTTGAGATGAGAATAAGACGACAGGAGTCGTTCCTTCTCGCACAAGATGGACAGTTTTTGGGAATACTTTCTTCTAACAAGTATCAGACGGATTCTGTTATGAATGAATATGGAACTTATGGAAGTAAATATTCGTCAACTTCGATTTTCAATCAGTATAGTCAATATGGTAGTCGTTATGGCTTTTATAGCCCGTTTAATCCTTATACAAGCACTCCACCGCAGATTATATTGAAAGGACAATGGGTAGGGTTACTCACTGCAAATACATTTTTGCAAAATAGATTAGATCCGCATCAGCTTTTTGATTGGATTTATGATAATGGTTTGTAATTTACACACTAGGACTCTATGAAATTATGGAAGATATGAAGCAACCTGTAGAAAAAGCAGAACGTTGATATGCAACGTGAGGATCATCAGTTCCAACTTGAAATGCAAAAGCAACAACATAATCATGAAAATGAGTTGAAAAACAAAGAAATAGGATGGTTAGGAAAATTCTTTGGTGCAGAAGATAATGCAGCACGGAATATGGCAATGACTGTGATAATTTTGGTGTCAGGCGGAGCAACTCTATTTTCTGTATGTGTAATATTTAATTCTAATATTGGTGATGACTTGATACCTAATGTATGGAGTAAAGTTAGTCCAGTTATAACCTTAGCATTAGGTTATATTTTTGGTAAAAATAAGGGCTGATAGTTATAGGTTATTTTGATTATCTTTTTAAAAAGGAGATTAAAGCTATGGATAATAATATGTTAAAAATAGACGTGTCATCAAAGGCTGTTGAGACATTTATTGACGCCATAAGTAGAGGTATTGGTGTTCTTTATGAACCTACACGTATACGAAAAGAAGCAAAGGCAAAAGCAGAAGAAAAGGTCATTCTTGCTAAAGCAGAAAAGCAGGAGCGAGAAATATTGGCTGCCGTTCAGCCTCTAGTTGGCGATTCTGTTTCTCTTGAGCAATTGCAGCCGGTAATTTCAAAAATGATAAGCGATGAACTTAGAAAAAAAGAAAATATCGATGCTGTTGTAAATATTGCACTAGAAGATTTTAGTAAGTCACAAAAAGTCCCAAAAGAAAAAGCAGATACAGATTGGTTGACTCGCTTCTTTAATATTGTAGAGAATGTATCTGATGAAGAATTAAGAAATACTTGGGGAAAGATCCTTTCACAGGAAATACAAACTCCAGGTTCTTATTCTTTAAGGACACTTAGTACGATCAGCAATCTATCTAAAAAAGAAGCTGAATTATTTGCAAGTCTTGGAAATTATGTTTTTACTTCTTCAAAATCAAAGTTTTTTCTTAAATCTCATGATTTGATTTTAGGAAGCAACATACCATATGCAGATATAACGCTTTTGATGGAATGTGGTTTGATTAAAGAAAATGAACAAATGGGGATTTCATATGAAGCAATTCCTGATAAGGATATGCGAAATGCTTTTGCTTACCAAGATTTAGCGATTATCATAGAACGCAGTAAGGGAGCAAAAGAAGTTAGTATTTCTATATACGAGTTAACTATAGCTGGCGCTGAAATTTATAAGATACTAGATATAGAAAAAGATATGAGTTTTTTAGAAAAAGCAGCTGCAATTTTTAAGAGCCTCAATGTACGTTTCGGTTATTCTAAACTTATAGACATAACTAATGATTCGATAAGCCATGAAGATAAAATTACCTATTTGTAGGCAGTAAAAAACGATTCCTATGAATACGGAATGCATTATTACTATAAATATTTTGTCTCCAGGCGGTCCCATCCCGCATAATCTGGCGTAGACCTTTGATGGTCCGCCAACCTTAGAGCGTAGCGGTTCTGAGCACCGGAGGACGGTTACATCCCCGCTTCCTGAGGAAAAGGGGCTTGGTGAGAAAGTGGAGCTCTCCTTGCAGGAGAGACGGAGAGGTAGAAAAAACTCCTTCCTTAACGATAAGGAAGGACGGAGGGATTCGAAAACAACATTTCCTTTAAGGAGACTAAGAGGTAAAAGAAAAAGATTTATGCATAATTTCAACGATATCCAAATCATTATTATGGCCGGCGGCGTAGGCAGCCACTTCTGGCCTATGTCAACCCCCGATTACCCAAAGCAGTTTAATCAAAACAGAAAAATATATCAGGAAAGCAGCATTTATGAATCTTTCAAAATCTTTAGATGGTGCTATAAAGCGTTGTAAAGGAGATATGCATGCAAAGCCATTTTGACAATCATGTGATGTAATCAGAATGAATACAACGAACAAAGGGGAACGACCAAAGACTGGTTGTTCCCCTTTGTTCGTTTAGAGGCAATTGTATCAGGTGTATCTGTCATCAGCGAGGCATTGGGACATCATTCCGAAACCACCACGCAAATCTATCTCAATTCTATCAAAAGCTCAGAAGTAGATGATGCCAACGCCAAAATACTGGCAGCCCTATAAGC
>UMBZ01032660.1_pt1 | contig 10113 bp, 8 predicted proteins | sample 1964091 | NCBI WGS metagenome assembly UMBZ01 (sample SAMEA4835954, study PRJEB28245) | human gut metagenome | biome: gut microbiome; material: fecal sample | place: Denmark | collected 2008
GAGTTTGTGCCCTTTTCTTTTTGTTGTGTCTGTCGTTCGGTGTGCTTTTTGTAAAAATGGCGGAGCTTTGCGGCGGTAACGTGTCGGATGTCGCCGCATCAAAAAATACCGTCGGCGTGACGGTGGCTTCGTCAAGGGGCAACATTTACGACTGTAAAATGCGTCCGCTTGTCAATTGCGATACCGTTTTAAAGGCGGCGATAAAGCCGTGCGAGGAGTCATTGTCCTCTATCCGGGTCATTGTCCCCGAAAGCGAAATACCTTCTGTTTATTCGACTTTGTCTCAGGGGAAAATAGCGGTTTGTGCGTCAAATGCCGTTTTTGACGAAAAAAACATAAAGACGGCAAAAACGGTGGTGCGATACGGCGAAAACAGCCTTGCGCCGCACATAACCGGATATATCGACGGCGACGGAAACGGCGTTTCGGGAATTGAAAAGTGCTACAACGATATACTTTTGTCGTATTCGGGAACTCTGAAGGCAAGGTGTGGCGCGGCGGCTTCGGGAAAATTGCTTGAGGGTGCGGAGATTACATTTTTAAAGGATGGGTATATGTCGGCCGGCGGAGTGGAGCTCACAGTTGACAGAGATATACAAAAGCTGTGTGAATCGGCTCTCGGAAAATTTGACATTGACAGCGGTGCGGTCGTTGTTCTCGACAGCGCCACCTCCGAAATAAGGGCAATGGCGAGCACACCGTCGTTTGACCGAAATGCGCCCGAAAAAAGCCTAAACGACTCATCTTCTCCGTTTCTTAACAGAGCGATAACTCCGTACTCAGTAGGCTCGGTTTTTAAAGCGGTTGTCGCCTGTGCCGCCTTGGAAAACGGAATTTCTACAAGTTACAGCATCGTCTGCAACGGTAAATACGACTTGAACGGAGAAATATCGTTCGGCTGTTTTAAAAAGACGGGGCACGGCAATATGAATATGTATTCGGCTATGGCGGAGTCATGCAATCCGTATTTTATAAGTCTTGCGCTTAAAACGGGCAAAGAAAACATTTGCGCCATGGGTGAAAATCTCGGGCTCGGTCAAAAAATCGAGCTTGCGGACGGTTGGGAGACAAAGTCCGGTATTATGCCGTCCGCCGACAGCCTTATTTCTGAGGCGGATTTGTGCAACCTCGCATTCGGTCAGGGTAAATTGCTTGCTTCACCGCTGCAAATGTCCGCCGTGTATGCGGCTGTGGCAAATAACGGAGTGTATCGCGCTCCCTCTCTTATGAAAGCTGTAACGGATGAGACCGGAAAGGAAATAAAAAGGGCGGAGCTGCCCGTTCCGAGGCGTGTAATGAGCGTTGATACGGCAAAAACAGTTACCGAGCTTTTACGCGAAACCGTTGTGTCCGGCAGCGGAAAAAGGGCGGAAACCGAGTATTTTGACGCCGCAGGCAAAACGGCAACGGCGCAAAGCGGCTGGTTTGACGAGAATGGGAACGAAGTGACGCACTCGTGGTTTTGCGGATTTTTTCCGTATGATTCGCCGCGCTATGTCATCACCGTCTTTAAAGAAAACGGAGCTGGCGGTGCCTTAGACTGCGCTCCGGTGTTTAAATACATTGCCGACGGAATTAAAAGATAACTTGTGCTGATTCGGCACAAAAGCTTTATTTTCTGTTCCGTAATGTTATTATTTTCCCATAATGTATCGGGGGAATGAGTATGAAGAACGAAGGGAAAAACGCAAAACACGGCTTTAAAATTATGACGGCCGTAATTACCGTATGCGCCGTTTTGTGTACGGTGTTTTCCGCGATGTCACTTGTGCTGCAGTATAAAGACCATATTATGCTGAAGAAATACGGAGATTTTGTGTCCTGTGAAAATTCGACGAAAAACGAAGGCGAAAAAGACGGTTTTTATCTTGTGACCAAGGAAGCAAAAGCCGAAGGTGAGTCCGATACGGCTGCAAACGCCGAAACAGAGAGTGCGGCGGCATCCTCTGCCGCAGGGCAGACTTCGGCCTCGACTCCGGTCGGCGTAAATTCACAAAAAAGCTCCGGTGACGCACAGCCCTCCGATGGCACATATACAGTAAACGTGAACACCAAAAAAATTCACTCTCCGTCATGCTCCTACGCTATGAGGACGTCCTCGGAAAATAAAAAGGAAATCTCCGCCTCTGAGCTTTCCTCGTATCTCAATAACGGGTACAGCGTCTGCTCCAAATGCAATGCCGGCAGATAGTTCAAATATTCTTTTCGACCCGAAATACTCGACACATCGAAAGAGTTTGTCATCAAACCGCATTGCGCCGACGGCTTCGGAATTTTACGCATAGTCATTTTCAACAATGCAAAAAATGACAAAACAATATGCTTTAAAGCCTTAATCTAACCGATTTTACAAAATGAAAAACTTTTTTTGTGAAAAATGCAAACTAAATTTTTAAAATATCAATTTTTAGCTTGCAAAATCTTAAAAGATTGTGTAAAATACATAATATATGATTTGTGAAATTGTATAAAAATGCAGACGGGAAAATTTGTACTGCCGTTTCGGCTTAAAGCAGAGTGCGGCAGGGAGGTTTTCTCCGGAGAAAAAAGATAGATGGAGGTTTTATCAATGTCGAACAGATTGTTCCAGGGTATTGTGCATCAGCTCACAGACAGTATCGACCGTACTATAGGTGTTATAGACGAGTCGGGTACCATTATTTCCTGCAGCGAACTCGGTAAGATAGGTGAGGTGCTCTCAACCGAGGTTACCGCGGTTTTCAGCGGAACGGATGTTATATCGGTAGACGGGTATTCTTATAAGCCGTTCGGTGCGCGTATGCACCCCGAATATGCCGTATTTGTTTCCGGCGAAGACGACCTTGCCTTGAAATATCTCTCAATGCTTGCCGTAACACTCTCAAGCATTAAGCAGTATTATGATGAAAAATACGACCGCGCAAACTTTATCAAGAACGTAATTCTTGACAACATACTGCCCGGTGATATTTACCTCAAGGCGAGAGAGCTTCATTTTAACAATGACGTGTCACGCGTCGTAATTCTCATAAGAATTACCGAGCATATAGATATCTCCGCTTATGATATAATTCAGAACCTGTTCCCGGATAAGACCAAGGATTTCGTAATAAACCTTAACGAGACAGATATTGCCCTTATCAAAGAGGTTAAGCCGAATATCGACACAAAGGATCTCGAAAAGCTTGCACGCTCGATAGCCGACGGTCTCGGAACGGAGTTCTATTCTCACGTTCTTGTCGGCATAGGTACTACGGTTGAGGGAATAAAGGACCTTGCACGCTCATTCAGAGAGGCTCAGGTTTCTCTTGAGGTAGGCAAGGTGTTCGACACCGAAAAGAGCATTGTGAGCTATGACAATCTCGGTATTGCGAGACTTATATATCAGCTTCCCACAACTCTTTGCGATATGTTCTTAAAGGAGGTTTTCAAGCGCGGCTCTATCGACAATCTCGATCAGGAAACGCTCTTTACAATTCAGAAGTTCTTTGAAAACAACCTCAACGTATCCGAAACCTCAAGAAAGCTTTTTGTACACAGAAATACTCTTGTATATCGTCTTGAAAAGATTAAAAAGCTCACAGGCCTTGACCTTCGCGAGTTCGACGACGCAATAGTATTTAAAGTAGCTCTTATGGTTAAGAAATATCTTGATTCAAGCCCCGTCAAGTATTAAAGAAAAGTAATTTTCCGCGCGCTGTTGCGAATGGGAAAATTGCACAATGTTACAAGTGGGATTTTGTCTAAAGTGCGCGAATATAATTTACCATATTACAAAATGGTTACAAACTTGACGTTCTATGCTATAATTAAAGGCGGTATTATGAGTGATTATACTCATTTTGCCGCCTATATTTTTTATAGCGGTTGTGTAGAGTCTCTGCCCGTCGGTATTAAACTTTACGGCAGAGTTCAGCGGTGGGAATATTGTGAAAAGCAGAGGTATGTTCTAAGTGATTGAATTTAAAAATGTATCAAAAACTTACGATAACGGGACCGAAGCACTTAAAGATGTCAATATCAAGATAAACGACGGAGAATTTGTCTTTGTGGTCGGCTCATCGGGAGCCGGCAAGAGTACGTTTCTCAAGATAATGATGCGCGAGCAGGTGCCTAACAGCGGTTCTGTTATCATAAACGGTTATCATCTTAACAATTTAAAGAAAAAAGAGATTCCTCTTTTCAGAAGGACTCTCGGTATAGTATTCCAGGATTTCAGACTTATCCCGACCATGACGGTGTTTGACAATGTCGCATTTGCGATGCGCTGCATCGGTGCCAAGGAAAAGGAAGTCAGAAAACGCGTGCCTTATATACTCAGCCTTGTAGGACTTGCCTCCAAGGCGAGAAATCTGCCGACGGAGCTGTCGGGCGGCGAGCAGCAGAGAGTTGCGCTCGCGCGTGCGCTTGTAAATAATGCGGGGCTTATAATTGCGGATGAGCCTACGGGCAACATCGACCCCGAAATGTCTTACGAAATAGTTGACCTTTTAAACCATATAAACGCAAACGGAACCACCGTGGTAATGGTAACTCACGAGCATAATCTCGTCCGTCATTTCCACCACAGGGTTATTACAATAGAGCAGGGCGCCGTAGTTTCGGACTCCGAAGACACCGAGGCACTTCCCGATGATTACGCCACCATCGAAAGAGATTATGCTTCCGACGCGTCAAATGCGGAAAGAGCGGCGGCAGCCGCGGCTGCGGTTCAGAACATTGCCTCCTCGGAGACGGTGGAGGACCGTGTGGCCAAGCAAAAGGAAGACAGCATCAGCCCGTTTTATGTTCAGCCGAATTCGGACGCCGACCTTGAAAAGTTTATGGCGACATACGGCGTGGATTCGGATTCCTCCGATGATGACGTTGATTACTCAAAGTATCTCGACGCCATTGAAAAAAAGACCGGAGGTGACAACAGGTGAAAGGGACAAGCTTAAAATATCTTACGCACGAGGGCTTCCGCAATGTGTGGGTCAATCGCCTTATGTCATTGGCATCGGTAACCGTGCTTATGGCATGTCTTATAATTATGGGCGCGGGCATAATGATATATTTTAATATTAACAATGTAGTCGACAAGGTGCAGTCGCAAAATGTAGTAATGGTCTATGTTGCCGACGATGCCTCGGAGGACGAAACAACACAGATAGGTACCTCACTTAAAGGCATAAGCAATGTTGAAAGCTGCGAATTTGTGCCGAAGGAAGTTGCGTTCCAGGAGCAGATACAGAGCATGGGCGGCGACGCGGCTCTGTTTGAGGGCTTTGACGAAATTCCGCTTCCCGACGCATATAAGGTCACGGTAAAGGATTTGTCACAGTTTGAAAACACCGTTTCGCAGATAAAGCAGATAAACAAAGTCGATTCGGTGAGAGAAAACAGCGACCTTGCAAGCAAGCTTTTGTCTCTTCGTCATGCGGTTTCGATAGTCAGCGTGGGGCTTGTTGTAATGCTGTTCCTTGTTGCGCTTTTCATAATTTCAAACACAATACGCATAACGATGTTCTCAAGAAAGCTTGAAATTTCAATAATGAAGGCGGTAGGTGCCACAAATTGGTTCATTCGTTGGCCGTTTATGATAGAGGGTATGATACTCGGTACGATTTCCGGCATAGTATCCCTGGGAGTTCTGTGGGGACTTTATGCAGTAGCCGAAAAAGTGTTCGCACAGACCCTCTCGTTAATCGGCTTTTCGCTCGTGCCGTTCAGCGGGTACTGGTGGCAGATACTTCTCGTATTTGTTGCAATAGGATTGTTTACAGGCGGTTTCGGAAGTCTTGTTTCGATGGCTAAATACCTGAAAGAGCAAGGGAGCGTGGTCTCTGATGACTAAAAACGGTCTCAAAAGAGCTTTGAGCCTTTTACTGTCGGTAATATTCGTTTTTTGCGCGTCATTTTTACCGGCTTCCGCGGCGGATTCCAAGGAGAAGGAGGATTTGGAAAACAAAATCGCGGCTGGCGAGGCAGCGAAAAAACAGAATGAGCAAAAAATAAAGGATTTGCAAAATAAAATCGACGGTGCCAAAGAGTCTAACGGCTATTCCTCGGAAAAGATTGACGCTTTGCAGGAGCAGCTTGACACGTACCAAAGTCAAATAACGGAGCTTAACAGTCAGATAGGCGACAAAAACGCCGTTATAAACGATTATCAAAAAGAAATAGACTCTCTTCAAAAGAACATAGACGAGGCAAGCGAGAGCATAGAAGCTCAGACAAAGACCGTAAACGATACATATAACCTTTTAAAGGAGAGACTTCGCGCGGCATATATGGCAGGCGAAAGTTCCACTCTTGAGGTGCTTCTTACGGCAAGTGATTATGAGGGCTTCCTCACAAGGCTTGAGCTTTTAAGTAAAACCACAAAGCATGACAGGCAGCTTATGAAATCTTTGCAGGATGATATTGCAAAGCTTAACGACACAAAGGAGCTTCTGGCGTCAAATCAGCAGGAAGTAAAAGCTAAGCAGACCGCCGTAGAGTCGGAAAAGGCGGATATTGTTTCGTCTAAAACGCAGGTGCAGTCGCTTTACAATACCGTAGATTCAAAGCAGTCTACCCTTGAAAAGCAGGTTGCACAGCGAAACGCATATATCTCGTCTCTCAGTGCAGGCTCCAAGGAATTAGAAAACAAAAATAAAGAAATACAGGCTGAGAAAGAACGCTACGATAAAAGGCTTGCGGAACTGGCGAAAAATGCGTCGCAGGGCACCGGCGAATTGCCAAAGCCCGGCGGAAACACGGGCGGCAATACAGGCGGAAACGCGGGCGGCAATACGGGAGGAAATACCGGTGGAAATACAGGCGGTTATACGGTATCTCCCAAGGGTATGATTCGTCCGCTTCAGTATTCAAACGTAACCATATCGGCAGGCTGGTACGGCTACCCGAATCACAAGGGTATTGATTTTACCACAAGGGGTGCAACCGGCAATACATACGGTAAGGAGATCAGAGCCGCGGCTGACGGTAAGGTTCTTTCCGCCGAATATCATTCGAGCTGGGGCAATAACGTCTTTATTGACCACGGCAACGGCGTTTGCACAAGATACGCTCATTGCAGCGTTATGAAGGTAAGCAGGGGGCAAACGGTAAAGCAGGGGCAGGTTATAGCTCTTGTAGGCAATACGGGTAACGTAAGTCCCGCGCCGACGCCGGCAAATCCGCACGCCGGGGCGCATCTTCACTTTGAGGTCTGGATAAACGGCACAAGGGTAAATCCCGCGCCGTATCTTCCGTAATTTTTAAAGGGGTAAATCCGGTATTAAAGGAGTTCTTTTTATTTTGAAGCATCAGAAGAAAGCATTTATACGCATTATTTCCGTTACATTAATAACAGCTATGCTGTTTTCCGTGACGGCATTTTCGGGCTCGGCTTCGTCCGTGCAGGACCAGATAGACGAGCTTGAAAGCAAAATAAATGCCAATAATAATAAAATCAGCGATAATAAGGCGTCCGTAAACGATTTGCTCAATCAGATTTCCGATATGCAGGCTCAGCTTGATGTTTACAACGCCAAGATAACCGACCTTAACAAGCAAATAGCGGCAAAGGATGAAATTATCAACAACTATCAGGCGGAAATCGACAGACTTCAAGCCGAAATAGACGCCGCAAATATTCAAATAGAAACACAGACAGCCGCTGTCAACGTAACATATGACGTACTTAAAGCGAGACTTCGCTCGGCATATAAGGCAGGCGAAAGCTCGGCGCTTGAGGTACTTCTCGGCTCCGGCGACTATGCGAGCTTTTTGACAAGACTTGAGCTGCTCAAACGTGTTTCGGAGCATGATAATGAGCTTGTAAAGGGCTTGCAGGATGAAATTAATGAGCTTAACAAAACAAAAGAACAGCTCTCATCCGATCAGCAGTCACAGCAGGAAAAGCAGTCTGAAATAGTTAACGAAAAGGCCGCCATAGAGTCTGCTCGCGCAGAGGTCAAGAGCGTTTACAATACCCTTGACGCAAAGCAGTCACGTCTTGAAGCTCAGGTGAAGTCGCTCAAATCAATGATTTCAAGCCTTGATTCGCAAAACGACGCTTATCAGGCCAAGATGGATAAACTCGAGGCTCAGTCAATCAGCAATACTACGGGTTCTTCGGGTAACGGTGTGCTCTCAAGCGGCATGAGCTTTCCGCTCACGTGCAATTATTACGTTTCACAGCACTACGGCCACAACGGTCACAAGGGCGTAGATATAGCCGGTGCAAATATAAACGGTCAGCCCGTTTACGCCGCGGCAGGCGGTACGGTAATTTCCGCCTCGTATCACTCAAGCTGGGGCAACAACGTGCTTATAGACCACGGCAACGGCGTGTGGACAAGATATGCTCACCTCAGCAGCATAGGCGTCAGCGCGGGTCAAACCGTATCGCAGGGTCAGTATATAGGCAAGGTCGGCTCCACCGGCAACTCCTCGGGTCCGCACCTTCATTTTGAGGTCTATGTAAATAAAAATCGAGTAAATCCCGAGCCGTATATAGGTCTTTGATAAAACCCCCGAAAGAGAGGCGTTCATTTGAATAGGAAAATATCCCTGGGCCTTGCGCTCGCATTGATATTCGTGGCTATGGCAGGCTCTGTGGCAGGTACCATGGCTGTGTCAATGAAAATGTACAATTCAATAATCAAAGATCTCCCGAAGCGTTCACAGACTTATTCGCTTTTAGCGGAGATAGACGACGTTATCCGCACTAATTACTACGGCGAGATTAACGAAACGCTTTTAAACGCGGATATGGCAGAGGGCTTTGCAAACGGAGTAGGCGACAGTTACAGCTATTATATGACCGCGTCCGAGTATGACGTATATAAAAACGAGATGAACGGTCAGAAAATGGGCGTCGGCATAATTCCGGCGTTTAATGAGGACGATATGTGCCTTTACGCGGCAGAGGTCTCCGACGGTTCTCCGGCGGCACTTAACAATATGACTAAGGGCGACCGTATAGTTACCATAGATGAAGAGGAAGTCACGGTTTATAACTATAAAGAGCTTGTAAAAAAGCTTGAGGGCGAAAAGCTCTCGTCCGTAAATGTTGCGTTTATTCATGACGGTAATCTTGTTGCCGCAAATATGGTAAAGGGCTACACCGCGCAGACTGTTTATTATGAGACGGTAGGCGAGGTGGGTTATGTTAAAATAACCGATTTTTATTCGACCACCGCATCGCAGCTCAAAAATGCAGTAAATACGCTTATAAAGCAAGGCGTGAGCGGCATTATAATAGATTTGCGGGCGGTCTCGAACGGAACCGTAGAGTATGCGACAGACGCGCTTGATGTGCTTGTTCCTGTGGCAAGCGACGGAACAAAGGCACTCGCTACCGCCGTTGATAAAAACGGTGAAGCCATAGAGACCTTTACATCGGACGCCGACAGCATAAATGTGTCCACGGTGATACTTGTCGATAAAGACACCTCCGGGCCTGCAGAGCTTTTCGCCTGCGATATGCGCGATTTCGGCAAAGCAAAGCTCGTAGGTACGGCGACAAATGGCAACGGAACCATGCAAAGGGTTTATCAGTTGAGTGACGGAGGTGCGGTAAAGCTTACCGTGGCAGAGATAAAGCCGTATACAAGCGATGTGTATAACGGTGTGGGCTTAACTCCGGATTATCTTGTGGAGCTGTCCTCTCAGAAAAAGAACCGTTTGGCGCTTTTATCTCATTCAGAGGATGAACAGTATCAAAAGGCAAATTCTCTCTTAACCTCTTCGGCAGGCGCGGACGAGCAATAAACAACAAACATTAAAATCAAAACCCCCGCATAATATTATGCGGGGGGGCTTTTATGTTCGGAGTAATTAAAATAGAAAGAATCGGCGGCGGATTTTTTAAGAGGCTTCGTTACAGGCTTTTTCCGCCCGACCCCGTCATCGAGCGGATAAGCGTTTTAGGCAGTGCTCCGTTCTTTACGCTGACGCTTGTGTGTGATGAAAATGAAGAGGTCGATACGGGTGAAATATACAGCCTGCTCGGGCGGTGCGCGGGCAGAGTTATAGTGTGCGGAGGAACCATAACGGAGGACGAAAAGGTTAAGAATTTCGAGCCTCGTATACTGCCGTCCGTTATGCTTTTTAATTCCGCAGTTGATTATATAAAGAAATGCTCTCTTCCGCCGGAAAAAA
>UMBZ01028169.1_pt1 | contig 10052 bp, 10 predicted proteins | sample 1964091 | NCBI WGS metagenome assembly UMBZ01 (sample SAMEA4835954, study PRJEB28245) | human gut metagenome | biome: gut microbiome; material: fecal sample | place: Denmark | collected 2008
AATGTAGAAGTCAACAATGAATCACGTAGACGTAAAAACGGCACTGACTGTATTCTTTGTTATGAATGTGCAAAAGAATGTCCAGTCAAAGCACTCCATTAATGCAGCACATATTTCTCCATAATATATAGATATTTATTATAAATTTATCTTCTATACTAGTTATTGAAAGGAGGACCTGTCGTACAATTCTAAAAGATCAATTATTCAATTCTATTCCCTTCCATGATATATGTTAACTGATCTTTGTATAATACCAGACAGTGTAAAAAAAACGCCATTTTACTGGCGTTTTTTAAGTATTTCCTTTAATTCATCTTCACTGAACTGATAATGTGTATTACAGAACTGACATGTAATCTCACAGCCATGATCTTCATTAATCATGTCTTCTAGATCTTTTGTATGAAGTGTAGCTAAGGCTTCTCCCATCTTTTCTTTACTACAATCACATTCAAATGATAAATCCTGTGTATCTAGGATTTCGACATCCTCAAAGATCATCTTTAAGATTTCTTCTGGAGTATGTCCTTCATCTAATAACTGTGATACTGGTGGTGTATTCTTGATCTTATCTTCAATATACGCAATATCTTCTTCAGTTGCTTCTGGCAATAACTGAATAATATAACCACCTGCACTTCTTACAGTATTGTCTTCTTCTACAAGAACACCTACTGCAACAACTGATGGTACCTGTTCTGATAACATGAAGTAATAAGAGAAATCATCACCAATTTCACCAGTCTGTAATGGAGAACTAGATGTAATAGGTTCCTTTAATCCCATATCACGAGTGACCTGGATAGTACCCTGATTACCTACACATAAGCCTACTGCAAGCTTACCTGTATCGTTGTATGTATAGTGAACTTCTGGATTAGATACAAATCCTTTGATCTTACCATCAGAATTTGTTGTACAAAGCATTGTACCGATTGGTCCACCACCGTTGATGACTACTGTCATCTTTTCTTTATTCTTATTCATAGCACCCATCATTAAAGTGACTGCCATCATACGTCCAAGTGCAGCACTTGCACAAGGCCATAAGTTATGATTCTGCTGTGCAACATTTGTAAGGTTAGTTGTTGTACAGGCAAAAACACGACAGTTCTTTGAATTAACGAGTCCACGTACTAAATAATCTTTCATTTATCTCATCTCCCTATCGCAAAATAGCTTACTAAAGGCAAAATCATACTAATGACAATAATACCTACTAATAGTCTTACCATAAATCTACGTTGCATTTTATTACCTCCTAAATGAAAATAAGCGCAAAGCGCTTATTTCATTTCATCTAGTAAATCATCTTCTGGATCAGCCTTAGGTGGTTCAGGAGTGTTATTGTTGTCATCGTTAGATTCAACATGTTCTTCTGTTCCATCATAAGTTTCTGGCATCTTACCAGTGTTATATAAAGACTGAATCTGTTCATGATTCAATGTTTCATGTTCAAGCAATGCATTCGCAATAATATCCATTTTGTCTTTATTATTGTTGATGATTTCAGTTGCCTGAGCATGTGCTGTTTCGATGATCTTACGTACCTGCTGGTCAATTTCAAATGCGATCTGACCAGAATGTGTATTACTTAACTGTGAATAGTCACGACCTAAGAATACTGCATTATCACCACTGTCATACTTAATTGGACCAAGTTCACTCATACCAAGTTCTGTAACCATCATACGAGCAATACGTGTAGCCTGTTCAATATCGTTATGAGCACCTGATGATACATCACCGAAGAAGATTTCTTCAGCCGTACGACCACCCATATAACCTGTAATAGTTGCAAGTAACTGTTTCTTAGTTGAGAAGTAAGTTTCTTCTCTAGGAGTCATCAAGTTGTATCCACCTGCATCACCACGTGGTACAATTGTGACCTTCTGTACCTGGTTGGCATCTTCTAATGTCAAACCAATAATCGCATGTCCAGTTTCATGATAAGCAACAAGCTTTCTTTCATGTTCAGTATATTTTCTAGACTTCTTAGCTGGACCGCCAATAACTCTATCAATCGCTTCATCGACATCACTTAATGTGATCATCTGATGACCGCTTCTTACTGCAAGTAATGCTGCTTCATTTAATACGTTCGCAAGTTCTGCACCTGAGAATCCAGGAGTACGCTGAGCGATGTTATCAAAATCAACATCTGGCGCAAAATGTTTATTTCTTGCATGAACCTTCAAGATCTGAGATCTTGCACGTTTATCAGGGTTAGATACTCTGATCTGTCTATCAAAACGTCCTGGACGTAATAAAGCAGGGTCAAGAACATCTGCACGGTTAGTAGCTGCAAGGATAATAACACCTTCGTTACCTTCAAAACCATCCATTTCTACAAGTAACTGGTTTAATGTCTGTTCACGTTCATCGTGTCCACCACCAACACCAGTACCTCTCTGACGACCTACGGCATCAATTTCATCAATAAAGATGATACAAGGCGCATTTTCTTTTGCCTTCTTAAACATATCTCTTACACGGCCAGCACCAACACCAACGAACATTTCTACGAATTCTGAACCAGAAATAGAATAGAATGGAACGTTTGCTTCACCTGCAACAGCACGTGCTAATAATGTTTTACCTGTACCTGGAGGACCTACTAATAGAACACCTCTAGGAATTTTAGCACCCATTTCAGTAAACTTCTTAGGGTTCTTTAAGAATGCAACAAGTTCTGTTAATTCTTCTTTTTCTTCATCTGCACCTGCAACATCTGTAAAACGAGTCTTAGAATTTCTTTCTAGCTTAGCGCGCGAATTTCCAAATTCAAAGGCTTTATTGTTGCCTCCTGCAGCACCATTAAAGTTCTTGAATACCCAGAACATACCACCAAACAATATTACATATGGAAGGATGGAACCTAGTATATTCCAGATCATGTTATCACTTTCTGAATCAGTGACCTTAATCTTGACATTCTTGTCTTCAAGAATCTGTGTTAATGAATCTAATTCTTTGTCTGTCTTAGGAACGATAGTTGTAAAGTTCACTTTATCGCCCTTAGAGTTCTTCTTGTAGCTACCTTCTACCTTGGTTACAAAACTATTAGGTGTAATAGTCACGTTATTTATCTTTTTATCTTTTACTACTGTCATGAATTGTGAATAAGTTAATTCTTTACTACCATCATTATTCAATAAGAATGGGAATAATGAACTCAACAATAATAATACGATGACCCAAGGAAGAATAGCTTTAAATAATGTTTTGTTATTCTTCTTCATCATAAACTCCTTACTGGTAACATTCTTCTTTTAAGACACCAATATATGGTAGGTTTCTAAATCTCTGATCAAAATCAAGACCATAACCAACCACGAATAATTCTGGTACAGGGAAACCAACATACTTAGCCTGTACAGGATACTTTCTTGCTTCCTGTTTATCAAGCATAGTAACGATTTCGCAAGATGCTGTACCACGATCTTTCAACATATGTGTAACAGTATCCAATGTTTTACCTGTATCAAGGATGTCTTCTACGATTAATACATCCATACCTTTGACATCGATATCAACGTCTTTCTTAATATGAATAGTTCCAGATTCAGTTCCTTTATAACTGCTGACTGACATATAATCAAAATATACATCGCCCTCAATATATTTAGAAAGTTCTGCTAGGAATGGAATAGATCCCTTTAAAAGACCAATAAGAAGAATCTTCTTACCTTCATAATCTTTTGAGATCTGTGCGCCTAATTCTTTACAGCGTTCAGAAATCTGTTCCTGTGTAAATAATATTTCTTTCATGTCCTTATGCATCGAACCGTACCTCCTAGTATAGTCGTTGTTATTTTATCACAAACAAATCTGGATTGATAGACAAATACTCCTTGTTTTTCGCAATTCCCGGTACCAAAAGAATATTTCCACGGCAATCTAATACAACTGGCCAATAACGTCGTAATGGTGAGGGAATTTTCGCATTAATAAAAAGTCTAGAAACCTTTTTAGTGCCCCCTGCTGTTTCCATACGATCGCCTGGTCTCATATTACGAATAGTGAGTGGAAAGTCTTCATCCTTGACAGGGATACCATCATTCAATTCTCCCTGTGCTCGAATCTTGAAATAAGGACAGTCGAAGTTCTGTCTATGATCTATTCTATACGTATAATCTACTTGTTTTATAGATTTACGAATGTATACATTATTATATTCTTTTATGAACTCCTCATTAACACCAATAGGCATTTGAATATTAGGTTTAGAGGATTGAATCTGATGGATAATTTCATCAATGAGATGATGAGAAATCTTCGATACTTCTATATGTTTCTTTAATAAAGCATAGAGTACATCAGGAAGAAGTTCTTTTGGAACCAATGTATAGTCAAGTGGTTCAGTGAGGAATTTGTCTACTTCTTGTTTTTTTATTGCCTGTTTCTTATTGTATTCTTCACCCTTTTTCAAGAGTTCTTCTTTTTGTGAGTCTGTATACTGATTTAAGATTGTATTACGGATACGGTCTCTTGTGAACTCTGTCTGGAAATTAGTATAGTCATCATGAAACAAAATATGATGTTCATCACAATAATCACGTAATTCTTGTTTAGTCACATGAAGTAATGGTCTAATAATAGTCATACCTAAGCGACGAGAGACTTCCTGGATTCCTAAATAATCAGGATGAGAGTCACGTTCCAAGTGCATATAAATAGTTTCAATCACATCATCCTTTTGATGTCCTAAGCATAACGCATCACATTGTTCCTTCTTATATACTTCCTGATAAAAAGCATAACGCATATCTCTTGCAACAGTCTGGAAGTTTCCTTTCACATAATCATCTGGTGTAAATTCCTTATAGTAAAAAGGAATATTATGTGCTTTACAGTAATCATGAACAACCTTGTAGTCCTCTTCTGTATCATCTCGAAGATTATAGTTTACATGAGCCACACATATTGAATATTCATGCATCATATCAAGAAGTGCCATAGAATCAGGACCACCTGATACCCCTAGGAGATATTTCTTTTTTTTGTCTAATAATGATGTATTCAGCATATTTTCTCCTTTGTCAACTACCCACGACCTAAAGGTCATGGGCTTGTAACTGCCCAGTCGTATTAACGGTTTACACCTCCGACCTTTAACCCCAATAGATATTGCTATCTAAAGTGGCGTTACATCATAGGGTGGTTGACAGCACCCTTTGTAGCAGAGTTTACTCTGTTACAACTGTATTAGGTACTTGGCTATCAGCAAGATAGTTTATTCCCATACGATACAGATTCATAGCTCCAATGCGGTCATCATTAGATTTATAACCACATTTTTTGCAAGTAAACAGATGTATCTTCTTATTGCGGTTAGACTTTTCAACATGTCCACAGCAAGGGCAGCACTGACTTGTATAGTGAGGGTCTACCTTAATAACAGAAGATTGATTCTGTTTTGCTTTGTAGATTAGTTTCTGCTCAAGGTCATAGAAAGACCATGATACAGAAACATAACGGTCTTTTGTTTTAACACGTTCTGTAGTATTACGAATACCTGACAAATCTTCCAATACAAAGAGAGTGTGCTTTGGGTTGTTTTCAACGAGTGCCTTCGATACCTGATGGTTAATATCCTGCATCCAACGGTTTTCTCGCTGACCGATAGCTTTTAGTCTTCGTCTTGAGGATGGCGTATGTCGCATTTGAAGTTCCTTACGAAGCTTGGAATAGTTAGCACGTTTCTGTTTAATAGCTTTACCACTAACAAATCCAGACTTATGTTTGCTGTCATAAGTTGCAACAACAAAGTTAATACCTCTGTCAATACCTACAACATTACAGATGTCAGAAATATTACTTTCTTCAACCTCATAGGTAACTGGTATATGCAGATAGTATTTACCATGTTTATTTACGAGTTTCGCAGTACCAAACTTATAAATCATATGATCGAAATACTTAGACATTCCATCTGAAAAATAAGATAACTTTACACGACCATTAAGTGTATTGATTGAAAAACGGTTTTGTGTTAAGGAATAATCTCTGTTCCATACCAAATCATACTGAGGCTTTTTGAACGATGGTTTAATCCACTCATTCTGATTTTCAAGAATGGTCTTATATCTGGCGATAACAGTCTTCAAAACAGACTGAGCCATCTGCGATTTAAGGTTAAACTTTTCTCGTAATGTAGAATACAAAGCCTTATTAAGTGAAAACTGCTTTAAGTCATGAGTGCGGAATACATAGTCTGAAACATAATTACAGGCATTACGATAAACAGACATAGTCTCATCAAGCAAAAACTTATCTGTTTCAGCTACGATTATTTGAATTTTAGCTGTAATAGTCATCTGTTCCATAGATGTACTCCTTTCATAGATATTTCACTATATATTATATTTAATTTATAGCGAAATATCTATATTTTGAGGTGAACTGTGAACAATAGATACAATCGTCATAACAGACGAAAATACAGCCTTAAAGTACATATAGTTCTAGTAACCAAATACCGTAAGCAACTACTAATAGGCTCTATCGCCGATGATGTTAAACAAAAGATTCTCGATATAGCTAATACTCGTGGCTACGAAATTATTGCGATAGAAACTGACAAAGACCATATACATTTCTTATTAAGTTACGATATAACAGATAGAGTCTGCAATATTGTCAAAATTGTAAAGCAGAAAACAACATACCACTTATGGCAAAAGTATAGTTCGGTCTTATCAAAACAGTATCGGAAGGAAAAAACATTTTGTTCAGATGGTCATTTTGCTTGTAGCATTGGAGAAGTGTCATCAGCAACTATACAAAAATATATTGAAAGTCAGGGATAATAGGTACGATTTACGAGGCTCCTCCCACCACCTATTGGCAGTGGGTTTCCGCCTATGACAAACGAAAGGATTTATTTATGAAAAAAGTACCGTGATGGTACTTTTTAATTAATATATGATCTAGACATTTTAGAATGATTGAGCTTATATAAGACATAGATTGTCTGAATAAGACTCAATACTTCAGTAACTAATAATACAATACCTTCAGCCATAGTCAAACCAATAGCCATATCAACAGGATGTACAATAATAAATACACCTAATGCAACACAAAATACAGCACATAAGAAGATCCAGAACCAATTGAATTCAATAATCTGCTGTAACTGGAATGAGAGCTGTAAGTTTAATAAGCCTTTGATCACAATCCATAAGCCAATGATCATTGCGAGTGCACTAATGAATGCATCAGCATTGAATGCAACAAAAACGCCTGCTAGTAATGCGAGAATACCTTCTAATAAATCATTAGAAAAGATACGCATATCATGAGTTAACGCAAAGTAAGTCACAAGATGAATGAGACCATCCACAAATAATGCGCCTGAAATCACATAAACCACAATATCCAACATTGTCTTTGGGAAAACAATCAACAATACTGAAGCAATAATCATAATCACTGATGTGATGATAGATGCTTTACTATACTTCTTAATATATTCTTTAATCATAGTTCCACCTCGTATCTGTTATTGTAGCACAAAATATATGTTTTGTAAGTTACCGAGGTCAAAAATATATCCTTCATCCCCGTAAAAGAAAGATTCATCAAACTTCTTAAAACCAATCTTCTTTAAGAGATGTCTTGATTTTTCATTCTGTTTATAGATATAGGCAATACATTTGAAGAAACCATGTTCTTCATGCATATAGCTTAAGAGTCCGAGTACCGCTTCAGTGCCAAAGCCATTATTCCAGAAAACATCGTCCAACGTATAACCAATAGAGAATGTATGAGGTGCCATGATCTCTACATGTAAATCACCAATAAGATGCTGGCTTCCTTTGATTGTAATACCAAACTGCATAGACCCTTTTTTAGGGTCTATTATAGTATCTTTACACTTCTTGATGAGTTTCACCGCATCTCTTTTTGTATATCTATTCCAGGATTGATACTGAGACACAGTCTTTTTACTGCGATATTCTACAAGACGATCAATATCATTTTCATCAAGTGTTCTAATTGTAAGACGTTCAGTTTCAAATATTTTCATAGTTATGATAAATGAACAACATTCTATCCTTTCCATTGATATCCTTGATGACTTCAAATGTATCATCTGGGAAATAGAGAGGAACAAGATGTTTCATTCTTTCTCCTTGATTATATCCAATTTCAAATGCTAGAATCGCTTTCTCCTTTAATATTGAAGGAGCTTGTTTAAATATATTTTCATAACATGCATAACCATGATCATCCGCAAATAATGCAAGATGTGGTTCATGATCCACTACACGAGGATCTAATACTTCATCATAATCAATATAAGGTGGATTAGAGACAAGAATATCTACGTGAATATCTTGATCTATAAGAGGCTGTAATAAGTCCCCTTCTAAGAATGTGACAGAAGCTTCATGCTTCTTCGCATTATGAGATGCTGTTTTAAGAGCTTCTTTAGAGATATCTACTGCATATAGATCTACCTTAGATTCACAAGCTAATGTGACTGCAATAGCGCCTGAGCCTGTACCTATATCTGCCACAACCATTCCTGGTTTTATATAAGATAAAACCTTTTCTACAAGTTCTTCTGTTTCATAACGAGGAATCAAAACACTTGGATTGACATCAAACTCTCTACCATAAAAATATTCTTTTCCAATAATATACTGATAAGGTTCACCCTTTAAATATCTATCCAAATAATCCTTATATTGCATAAGAAGAGCCTCTTCAACAGGCTCTTCCCTCTTCAACAATAGTTGATAATAAGCATCTCCTGTGAGATCTTCATAGAGTCTTTCAGGGATATTTGTATGTGGATCATCAATTAAATCATGTGCATGTTTAAGTAATTCACCTAATAGCACTTATTCTTCTTCTCCTAGAAGTTTTAATCTCTGATCTTCATTGATTAATGCATCAATGATTGGTTCTAATTTACCTTCCATGATACGATCTAACTGCTGAATAGTTAAACCAATACGATGGTCAGTGACACGGTTCTGAGGATAGTTATATGTTCTGATCTTTTCAGCGCGGTCACCTGAACCAATCTTATTACGACGTTCGTTTCCTAGTTTTTCTTCTTCTTCTCTTAATTTAGCTTCATAAAGTCTTGTACGTAATGACTGCATAGCCTTAGCACGGTTATCATGCTGTGAACGACCATCCTGGCTTGTTGCCACAATTCCTGTTGGAATATGTGTAATACGTACGGCAGAGTCAGTCTTATTGATATGCTGTCCTCCAGCACCAGATGAACGGTAAGTATCAACTCTTAAATCCTTTGGATCAATATCGATATCTACTTCTTCTGCTTCTGGCATAACTAATACTGTAGCAGTTGATGTATGAACACGTCCCTGTGTTTCAGTCTTAGGCACACGCTGTACACGATGTGAACCAGATTCAAACTTCATCTTAGAATATACACCAGTACCCTTGATAATAAATGATACAAGTGAATATCCTCCTGCTTCTGAAGGCTGAGCATCTTCAATTTCAATCTTCCACCCCTGTGATTCAGCATACTTAGAATACATTCTAAATAAATCACCTGCGAAGATATTACCTTCATCTCCTCCGGCTGCACCACGGATTTCCATTACTACGTTCTTTTCATCATTTGGATCCTTAGGAATTAATTCAATCTGGATATCATGTTCCATAATTGGCTGTTTCTTTTCTAATTCTTCTAATTCCATCTTAGCCATTTCTTTGATTTCAGGATCATTTTCATTTAATAATTCTTTGGCTTCTTCGATACCATCTAATAAAGCCTTGTATTCTTTATATAAGTTATAAGCCTTTTCTAAAGAAGCCTGTTCTTTAGAAGCCTGTGTCATCTTCTGAATATCATTCGCGATAGATGGGTCCATAAGAATCTGTGTTAATTCTTCATATCTTTTTTCTACTGTCTGTAGTCTTTCTAATAGTGTATTCATCTTCTATCCTTTCTTTTAATAATGTTGGTTTCATCATATAAATTGGTTAATTCTTCCAAATCGTACCCATTATAATATATTCAATTATTTTTCGCAATTAATTGAAGACGCTTTCTA
>UMBZ01031277.1_pt1 | contig 10037 bp, 11 predicted proteins | sample 1964091 | NCBI WGS metagenome assembly UMBZ01 (sample SAMEA4835954, study PRJEB28245) | human gut metagenome | biome: gut microbiome; material: fecal sample | place: Denmark | collected 2008
GAGCAGATTGTGGAAGACGTTTTGTTAGTAATTAATGATTAGTAATTAATGATTAGTAATTAATGATTAGTTATTAGTTAGTCGGCATAGTTAGTTTTTATTTAACGAGAAATCCAAGCCGGAGAATGAACTCTAGCTTGGATTTCTTCTGTTTTATCATCGAATGTTTGTCTAAATCCCAGTCATTATCTCAATCATCATCATCGTCATCATCATCATCATCATCCCAATCTCTGTCATGCTTCCATTTCTTCTTGTCGTGCTTCCACTTCTTCTTGTCGTGCTTGTGATGCTTGTGATGCTTGCCTGGCTTTCCTGGTCCATAAGTTACATGGGTTCCGCCTGGCCATCCTGGTCTTCCGTAGCTGCACTCTGGGCGAGGGCGGCGCTTGTCGTGTCCCCAGTTATGCTTTGGATACTTGGTATAAATATGGTGAACATACACATGATTCTCCCAGCCGATAGGGCGATAGAAATAGTAGGAGTTCTTGAATCTCTTCCATTGTCTGGCGGTCATCATGCGCTTGAACTGCTTGTTGCGATAATGCCAGCCGTAGGCATCGATGTCGCGATAGCTTCGGATGCCGTCCAGGTAAGTGAAGTTGATGTTCAGGAGATTGTTTCGCTGGGCTTTGCTCAATCCCAGTTCCACCACCATTTTGTCTGTGATAAAACGAGCTTCTGCCTGAATATTCGTCAGTCTCTGAGCATTCATAGATGTTATCATCATCCATGCCGCTACGATTGTCATCATGATTCGTTTCATAACTATCTTCTCTTTAAAGGGTTATTACTGTATTTATTTTAATTGAAGAGGCTACTTGTTGCCGCTATCAACTTTTTGATGATGCAAAGCAAGTGCAAACGAGCAGAATGAAAGCTTACTTTCGAATTGTCGAGTGCATCCTTTCTTCTAACGTAGTGCAAAGATAGAGAGAATAGCAGAAAAAAGCAAAGGGAAAACCATAAACCATCGTATGATTTTCCCTAAAAGCATCGGGGAGATTCCCTAACCGATTGATTTTCACGAACTAACAGATCACGTTATCTGTCGTGATGCTTCATTACCACTCAACCTTTTCGTCCAGGATAACGCCATCAGCAGCAATCGTATCATCAGCAGTAAAGGTTGCGCCACGATACTGCACGCAGAGCATCAGCAGCGGCTCTGTGCCATTATTGCGAACAGAGCGCTTGCCGGAAGTAGCTACTCTTACCACGCTTCCCTCCTGAATGGGGAATACCTCGCCATCAACCTGGAACTCGCCCTTGCCACTCAGGAAGAAATACAGTTCCTCGTGGTTCTTGTGAGTATGAAGGAAGCCAGTCTCTGTGCCAGGAGCAAAACTTTGGAATGAGAACTCGCCACCAGTAGCGTTCACGCTCTGACCTCCGAATACCTTTCCGGGAATCTTAATCTCAGAACCCAACTGCAAGGTGTAATCCTTGATATCACTCATTTTACCAAAATCAACGGCTGTAAAGTTGGCAGCCTTTGCAATAGTCTTTGTTTCTTTCATCTTGTTCAATTATTTAAATGTTCATACTTTTGGATTGCGGTGCAAAGGTACTACAAAAAAAACGTTCCCGCAAGAAGGCACTTTGGGGTGGGATAGTTACCCGGAGGTAACTATTGCGATGGAATGGGAGGAAGAAAAATCAGGCGTTAACTCAGATTAACTTTGGATATTTGGTTACTTTTGGAATATTGGTTACTTTTGTAGCCTATTGCAGATAATAAGATAGTTATTGCTATAGAAATGGAAAAGAAAAAGTAGATTATTAATAAGGTAAGAATAGAGATTATGTCAAGAATGATAAAGGAAATGGTCTTCCAGGATTGTCCGATTCGCAATGTACTGGCTCGCATTAGCGACAAATGGTCATTGCTCGTTATTTACACGTTGAATGTCCACAAGGAGGAGCCGCTCCGCTTCAACGTCCTCCGCAAGCTCATTCCGGATATTTCGCAAAAGATGCTCACCAGCACCTTGAAGACTCTGGAGACGGATGGCTACATAAACAGAAAGGTTTATGCCGAGGTTCCCCCAAGAGTGGAGTATTCGCTTACCTCTCGAGCAGAATCTCTGATTCCTATCATGAATGATCTGATAGGATGGGCGAGCGACAATATGGTTGCGATTTTGAAGGATAGAACTAAAGCGGTATAAGGATTTAGTAGATTCAAAATATTTTGTCTAACATACAGAATATTTGTCTTTTAGAATACCCTGACTTCTCCATTTCTGACTCCGTATAAACAAAAGAAAGTGGAGCTATCCGTGAGGACAGTTCCACTTTCTTTTGTTTATATTGAACTTAACTCCCGTACCATAACTACTCAGCACCCCTATTGAAAACTTAGTAAAGGCTCTAAATGAAAGCGGCTTCGATAGTCAATGAAGCCTATTTCATAGAGCAATGAAAGCGGCTTCGTAAGCAGTTGAAGCCTATTCCTCCTGAGTCTTATTTGTTCACCACGTTGATGGGGTGTCCTTCGATGAATGCCTTGACGTTGGCAGCCACTTGCTTGTTGAGACGGGTGCGGGCTTCGAGCGTTGCCCATGCGATGTGTGGAGTGATGAAGGCGTTGGGCTCACGGAACAGGGGATTGTCCTGACGAGGTGGCTCCTGACTCATCACGTCGGCACCATAGGCGGCAAGCCTTCCCTCGTGAAGCGCCTTTGCCACAGCCTCCTCGTCGACCAGCGGACCGCGGCCGGTATTGATGAGGATGGCAGATGGCTTCATCTTCTTGATGCTCTCGTCGTTGATGAGATGATAAGTGTCGTCGTTGAGAGGGCAGTGGAGTGAGAGGATGTCGGAAGTAGCCAGCAGTCCGTCACGGCTTACCTTGGTGATCCATTCGGGCAGGTCGGTGGCGTTCTTGCTGGTGCAGGCGCATACGTCCATTCCCATGTCGCGTGCGATGGTGGCCACCTTTATACCAATGTTGCCCAATCCCATGATGCCCATCTTCTTGCCTGCCAGTTCCATGAGGGGAGTGTCCCAGTAGCAGAAGTCTTTGTTGTAGGTCCAACGGTCGTTGCGGTTTTCCTGCGTGTAATGTTCCACACGGTTGGTAATGGCGAGGATGAGGGCGAAGGTCATCTGCGCCACGCTGTCGGTGCTGTAGGCAGGAATGTTGGTTACGACAATGCCGCGTTCTTTGGCTGCCTGGATGTCGACCACGTTGAAGCCTGTGGCCTGTACGCCGATGTATTTGAGTCGGGGCAACTGTGCGATGGTCTCTGCATCCATCTGTACTTTGTTGATGAGGATGATGTCGGCGTCTTTGGCACGTTCCACCTTTTCGGCATCGGATGTGCGGGGGTAGACAGTCACATCACCTAGTTGCTTGAGTGCATCCCAGTTGAGGTCGCCTGGATTTGAGGCGTAGCCATCCATGATAACAATATTCATAAGCTTGACAAAAATGAAAGAAGTTAAAGAAGCATTGCAGAGCTTCTTTAACTTCTGTATGGTTAAAAAAACGTTTTACGAATCTACTATGTTTAGTAGCTACGAGCGATGATGACACGAGCCACGGCAGGCTTGCCGCTTACCATGTCGACACCAGGAGTCTGCTCGTAGGCGAAAGGCACGCAACGGATAGTGGCCTGAGTCTCCTCCTTGATCTTAGCCTCGGTCTCGGCAGTACCGTCCCAATGGCAGAGGAAGAAGCCGCCGTCCTTGACACGCTCCTTGAACTCCTCGTAGTTGTCGCACTCGTAGACATGAGCGTCGCGATAGCTGCGTGCTTTCTCGAAGATGTTGTGCTGAATGTCGTCGAGCATTTCCTTCACGCGCTCCACGATACCGTCGAAGCTGACAGACTCTTTCTCCAAGGTGTCACGACGCATGATCTCGATGGTGTTGTTCTCCAGGTCGCGGCCACCCATGACGAGGCGTACAGGAACACCCTTGAGCTCGTAGTCGGCAAACTTGAAGCCAGGACGCTTGTTGTCGGAGTCGTCGTACTTCACGCTGATGCCCAACTCGCGCAGCTGGTCGATGACGGGCTGCAGCTTGGCTGTGATCTGCTGCAACTGCTCATCGCCCTTGTTGATAGGAATGATGACCACCTGGACAGGAGCCAGCTTTGGAGGCAGTACGAGACCGTTGTCGTCGCTGTGGACCATGATGAGCGCACCCATCAGACGGGTAGAGACGCCCCATGATGTAGCCCATACGTACTCGGGCTTGTTCTCCTTATTAAGATAGGTGACGTCGAAACTCTTGGCGAAGTTCTGACCCAGGAAGTGGGAAGTACCGCTCTGAAGCGCCTTGCCGTCCTGCATCATCGCCTCGATGGTGTAAGTGTTGAGGGCACCGGCGAAGCGCTCGGTCTCGCTCTTCACACCCTGGAGAACAGGGACACCCATGAAGTTCTCGGCGAAGTCGGCGTAGACCTTCAGCATCTCCTGAGCCTTGGCCTCGGCCTCTTCCTTCGTGGCGTGGGCTGTGTGGCCTTCCTGCCAGAGGAACTCTGAGGTGCGGAGGAAAGGACGGGTACGCATCTCCCAACGCATCACGTTGCACCACTGGTTGCAAAGGATAGGGAGGTCGCGCCATGAATGGATCCAGTTCTTGTAGGTGTTCCAGATGATGGTCTCGGAAGTAGGACGGATGATCAGCTCTTCGTCGAGCTTGGCTGCTGGGTCGACGTCAACGCTCTTGCCGTCTTCCGAAGCCTTGAGACGATAGTGTGTCACCACGGCGCACTCCTTGGCGAAGCCTGCCACGTGCTCAGCCTCACGCGAGAAGAAACTCTTGGGGATGAGCATAGGGAAATATGCGTTTTGTACACCTGTCTTCTTAAACATCTTGTCGAGCTCTTGCTGCATCTTCTCCCAGATGGCGTAGCCGTATGGTTTGATGATCATACAACCGCGTACAGGAGACAGTTCAGCGAGGTCGGCTTTCATTACCAAGTCGTTATACCACTGGCTGTAGTTCTCAGCACGCTTGGTCAAATTCTTTAGTTCTTTAGCCATATTTATTTTTAGTTTATGTATTTTTTTCGAATGTTATCTTTTTTCAGGAGTTAAGGAGTTATCGCTCCCTTCGGTCGCTGAGGAGTTAAGACAAATGCCTTGAGGTTTTAATTTCAAGTCCACAAAAGCTGTTGTCTTAACTCCTTTAACTCCTTAGAAAATCTCCTGAGAAACAAGAGTTTTAGGGATTCCCTCCCACTATTGTAGGAGTTTTCCCTTGGCTCTTTTTGCAAATAGCCTTAAATTTGCATGCAAAATTACAAAAAAATATTAGAAAAGACTCCATGTTGGAGAAAAAAGAGTTATCTTTGCATTTAAATTAACGAAATATATAGGAGAAAAGAGTATGAAAAAGATGAAATTTCAGGTAGCAGCCCTTTCTATGCTGCTGGTTTTGGGTAGTTGTCAGACTAAGACGGGCACGGGTGCAGCCATAGGTGCTGGTTCGGGTGCGGCTCTGGGAGCTATCGTTGGTGGACTGCTCAACAACAGTCATCGTGGAACCGGTGCCCTCGTGGGTGCTGCCATTGGTGCTGCTGTAGGTGGTGGAGCCGGAACTCTGATTGGCAAACACATGGACAAGGTGGCTGAGCAGGCCAAGCAGGTGGAGAACGCCAAGGTGGAGCAGGTGACCGACGCCAACGGACTGGCTGCTGTCAAGGTGACCTTTGATTCAGGAATCCTTTTCAAGATCAATAAGTTCGACCTCAACGCCAACGCCAAGAACGACCTTGCCAAGTTCTCTCAGGTATTGAAGAACAATACTGATTGCCAGGTTGACATCCAGGGTTATACTGACTCAACTGGTAACGACGGAATCAACCTGCCTCTGAGTGAGAACCGTGCCAAGGCTGTTTATAATTATCTCACCTCTTGTGGTGTGAAGGCAAGCCAGTTCAAGAACGTGGCTGGTTACGGCTCAAGCAACCCTGTAGGCGACAACAGCACCAAGGCTGGTCAGCAGGCCAACCGCCGTGTGGAGGTTTACCTCTATGCAAGCCAGGCCATGGTTGACAAGGCCAACAACGGTACTTTGAACTAATGAACTGAATCCAACGGGCCGTGGACGCATTCTTCGTGCTCCCCGGTCCACATGAGTAATCATTACGATGATTCTAAAGAAAATAAAGAAAATATTGAAATGGGTGGTGGTGCTGTTTTTCAGTACCACCATTCTTGCTGTTGTGGCCTATCGTTTCATCCCGGTCTACATCACGCCCCTGATGGTGATAAGGTGCTTTCAGCAAGTGGCTGAAGGCGAGAGTGTTACCCTGCATCATCATTGGGTTTCGATGGACAAGATTTCGCCCCACATGCCCGTGGCGGTCATGGCAAGCGAGGACTCCCGTTTTCTGAAACATCATGGTTTTGACTTCAACGCCATAGAGAATGCTGCCCGCAACAATGCCCGTGGCGGAAAGGTGCATGGAGCCAGTACCATCAGTCAGCAGACGGCAAAGAATGTCTTCCTGTGGCCTGGTCGCTCGTGGACCCGAAAGGGATTCGAGGCTTACTTCACCTTCCTCATAGAGATGATGTGGAGCAAGCAGCGCATCATGGAGGTTTACCTCAACAGCATCGAGATGGGCGACGGTATTTATGGTGTGGACGCTGTGGCTGAATACCATTTCGACAAGGAGGCGAACGACCTCTTCCGTAGTGAGTGCGCCCTGATTGCCGCCACTCTCCCCAATCCCCGCAAGTTCAACTCGGAGCATCCCAGTCGCTACATGCGCAAGCGACAGAGGCAGATAGAGCACGAAATGCGCTTCATTCCCGCCTTTCCGAAGGAGGGAGAAGACCTTGACCCCAATACTGCTGTGGGAGGATATAAATAATGAGTAGTAAACATTAAAAGAATGGATTTATTGAACGACCTGAACGAATCGCAGCGCAAGGCTGTGGAATATATTGACGGACCTTCGCTTGTGATTGCCGGTGCAGGTTCGGGAAAGACCCGTGTGCTTACCTATAAGATCGCTTACCTCTTGCAACAGGGAGTGAAACCCTGGAGCATCATGGCGCTCACCTTTACCAACAAGGCTGCACGAGAGATGAAAGAACGCATCGGCAAACTCGTGGGACAGGAATTGGCGCAGCATCTCTATATGGGAACTTTCCACAGCATTTTCTCTCGCATTCTCAGAGCCGAGGCTCAGCACATAGGTTTCACCAACAACTTTACCATCTACGACGAGAGCGACTCGCGCTCGCTCATCAAGACCATCGTCAAGGAGATGGGACTCGACGAGAAGGTCTACAAGCCTGCCTCCGTCCACAGCCGCATCTCTATGGCTAAGAACAACCTGATGAGTGCGGATAACTACGCCCGCGACAAGGAATTGTATCAAGCCGACCAGCGTGCCAAAATGCCACGTGTGGGAGATATTTTCATTACCTATGTGCAGCGTTGCCAACAGGCCAACGCCATGGATTTCGACGATCTGCTGACTCTTACCTTTAAGCTCTTTCAGGAGCATGAGGACATCAGAAAGAAATACGCCGACAGGTTCGACTTCCTCTTGGTTGACGAGTATCAGGACACCAATCACGCCCAGATGCGCATCGTGATGCAGTTGTGCAAGGAGAAGGAGCGGGTTTGTGCTGTGGGCGACGACTCGCAGAGCATCTATAGTTTTCGTGGCGCCAATATCGACAATATTCTCAGTTTTCAGAGCCGGTTCAAGGAAGCCAGACTCTTCAAGCTGGAGCAGAACTATCGCAGTACGCAGAGCATTGTGGAGGCGGCAAACAGCCTGATCAAGCACAACAGCAATCAGATTCCGAAGAATGTTTACAGCAAGAACGACAAGGGAGAGAGCCTGATCTACAAACCAGCCTACAGCGACAAGGAAGAGGCCCTGATCGTGTGTCGCGAGATCAAGCGCATCAAGCGTCAGGACGATTGCCAGTACAGCGATTTCGCCATTCTCTATCGCACCAATGCTCAGAGCCGAAGTTTTGAGGAAGAATTGAGAAAACAATCCATTCCTTATCGCATTTATGGTGGACTCAGCTTCTTCCAGCGCAAGGAGATCAAGGATGTCATTGCTTACTTCCGTCTTGTGGCAAATCCCGACGACGAGGAGGCTTTCAAGCGTATTATCAACTATCCTGCTCGAGGAATCGGCAATACAACCCTGGCAAAGATTGCAACGTGTGCGCTCGACAATCATGTGAGCTTCTGGCAGGTTATTTCCTCGCCCGAGCATTATGGTTTGGGAGTCAACAAGGGAACGCTTGCCAAGTTGGAGAGTTTCCGGTTGATGATCAGCGGTTTTGTGGAGAAGTCGGCGAGCATGAATGCCTTCGACCTGGGCGACACCATCGTCAAGGAGAGTGGAATTAGTGCCGATATTTATAAATCGGGAAGCCGTGATCCAGAGGATTTGGCCCGTCAGGAGAACCTGGAAGAGCTGTTGGGAGGAATGCAGAGTTTTGTGGAGGAATGTCGCGAGGAGGGACGTGAGCAGGAGGCTTATCTCACGGATTATCTGCAGGGCGTTGCGTTGTTGACCGATCTCGACAGCAAGGGCGATGACGACGAGCCCCGTGTGTCGCTCATGACCGTTCATGCCTCCAAGGGACTTGAGTTCCCTACGGTCTTTGTGGTAGGTTTGGAGGAGAACATCTTCCCAAGTGCCATTGTCTCCACGCTCCGTGAGTTGGAGGAGGAGCGCCGTCTGCTTTATGTTGCCATTACGCGAGCCGAGAAACATTGTGTTCTCACGAGTGCGAAAAACCGTTTCCGTTATGGTAAGATGGAGTTTGGCAATCCCAGCCGTTTCATCAAGGAGATAGATTCTGCGTTTATTCAGGAGGATTCTGAAATGCCTCACGACGACAATGGTTTCGGAAGTGGCTATGGAAGAGGCGGTTATGGAAATGGCGGCTATGGTGGAAGAATGCCCTGGGACAACCATTCCATCTCCTCGCAATTCAAGCCCGACAGAAAGGATTATTCTGATGGCGAGGATGATTTCAGAACAAGCGGAAGGGGTGGCTATCGGACTTCTGGTCGTGATGATTTCAGAAGTTCTGGTCGTGATGATTTCAGAACATCGGGTAGGTCAGATTCTGTTTTAGACAGTAGATTCAAGTCGGTAAGAGGACTGGAAGCTGCGCGTCGTATAATGGATTCTTCCTCTTCTTCGTTGGGTTCTTCCTCTTCTTCGAGTAGTTCTTCCTCTTCTTCGAGTGGTTCAGCCTTTGGTTCTTCTACCTCTTTGGCAGGTTCAGGCAGACTGGTAGAAGGAGCCAAGATAGAGCATCAGCGTTTTGGCGTAGGAACGGTTCTTAAGCTGGTGGGCTCGGGCGAGAATGCCAAGGCCACTGTCCAGTTTGTCAATTCCGGGACGAAGCAACTTCTTCTCAAGTTTGCCAAGTTTACCATTATAGGGTAGGGGTGCTCGGTAAAGAGCGCTCCACCTTCTGAAAGTTTGACGTTGAAGGGTTGTTAAATTTGGATTGTTTAAACAAGGAGAATGGTTAAAAGAAATTAAATAAACGGATGGATACTTGCAAATTACATATTATATTTTTATATTTGCAATGTGTTTTTCATAGTATTAGATTTAAGGTTAACAACATGGGGTCACGGCGGTGGCCCATTTTTTTTGCCATTATTTTTACTTTTAAGACTTATTCCGACTTAATTTTATTTTTACTTTTCAAACTTAGTCTTGTTTACTTTTTTCTCTTGAACTTGCGGTAGAGTTTCCATGCAAGGATAGCCCCATCGAGTGCGCCAGCACCCATGGACATCAGACTGTTTATTCGTTTGCTTGTGCTTGCCGACTTCGACAAGGCATCAGGCTTTTTGAAAAGCGAGTTCCATAGAGTTTTTATTTTTTCATCATCGGCATCAATATCCTTTCGCACCAATTCCTTGCGCAACATGATTTCTGCCAACGAACTTAATTCCTGTTCTTGATTATTTTTTGTCATTTTTGTTATGATTTTACTGAACTTGATTCAATTAAACATTAGTAAGTTCAGAACAATAGTTCGTTAAAATTTGAGATAAAGGCTAAGCAGTTT
>UMBZ01000279.1_pt1 | contig 10014 bp, 8 predicted proteins | sample 1964091 | NCBI WGS metagenome assembly UMBZ01 (sample SAMEA4835954, study PRJEB28245) | human gut metagenome | biome: gut microbiome; material: fecal sample | place: Denmark | collected 2008
TCATTTTCAAACGATTACGTTAGAATTAACAGAGTATTGTTATGTTCGGAAGTCAGAGAAAAAAAGCCCAGACTCTCAGAGCCTGGGCTATATAGATGATTTCTTTTACAAAAAAACTTCTCATTAGAGTTTCTCGTGAGCCTGACGGGCAATCACGTCAAGCTGCTGCTCGCGAGTCAAGTCAATGAACTTGACTGCATAACCGCTCACACGGATTGTGAAGTTCTGATACTCTTCCTTCTCTGGATGTTCCATGGCATCCATCAACTTGTCTACGCCAAATACGTTGACATTCAGGTGATGAGCACCCTGGTTAAAGTAACCATCCATCACGCCAACCAAAGTCTGGGCACGCTCCTCGTCGTTATGACCGAGAGCACCAGGACTGATGGTCTGAGTATTGGAAATACCATCAAGAGCATACTCGTAAGGCAACTTAGCCACAGAGTTGAGCGAAGCCAACAGGCCGTTCTTCTCGGCACCGTAAGATGGGTTGGCACCAGGTGCCAAAGGAGCTCCAGCAGGACGACCATCAGGCATGTTGCTGGTAAACTTACCGTAAACCACGTTGGACGTGATGGTAAGGATCGAGGTAGTAGGCTCAGAATCACGATAAGTATGATACTTCTTGATCATGTTCATGAAGGTCTTCAGAAGCCATACTGCAATCTCGTCGGCACGCTCATCATCGTTACCATAACGTGGGAAGTCGCCCTCGGTCTTGAAGCTGAGTGGGAAACCTGTCTCATCACGAATAATATTCACCTTAGCATATTTGATGGCTGAGATAGAGTCTACCACATGACTGAAACCCGCAATACCTGTTGCAAATGTACGACGGACGTCAGTATCGATGAGCGCCATCTCGGCTGCCTCGTAGAAGTACTTATCGTGCATGTAGTGAATCAGGTTCAAAGTCTTCACATAAACAGAAGCCAACCAGTCCATCATGTCCATAAAGCGAGGCATGAACTCTTCGTAAGTAAGTACATCGCCCTCTACGGCACGGTATTTAGGACCACACTGCTCACGGGTCTTGGAATCAACGCCACCAGAAACAGCATAGGTCAAGCACTTGGCCAAGTTGGCACGAGCACCGAAGAACTGCATCTCCTTACCGGTCTGTGTGGCAGACACACAGCAGCAGATGCTATAATCGTCACCCCATACAGGGCGCATTACATCGTCATTTTCGTACTGGATAGAACTTGTCTTCACAGAAATCAAAGAAGCATAGTGCTTGAAGCCCTTAGGCAAACGAGAACTGTACAATACAGTCAGGTTAGGCTCTGGCGAAGGACCCATATTCTCCAATGTGTGAAGGAAACGGAAGTCGTTCTTGGTAACCATAGAACGGCCATCCTGGCCAATACCACCCACCTCAAGTGTAGCCCATACTGGGTCACCAGAGAAGAGCTGGTTATAAGAAGGAATACGGGCGAACTTCACCATACGGAACTTCATCACCAGATGGTCGATCAGCTCCTGCGCATCAGCCTCAGTAAGAGTTCCCTCCTGGAAATCGCGCTCGAAGTAGATGTCGAGGAAGGTAGAGATACGACCTACCGACATGGCAGCACCATTCTGGGTCTTCACAGCACCGAGGTAGCCGAAGTAGAGCCACTGCACAGCCTCACGTGCATTCTGAGCAGGCTGGCTGATATCAAAGCCATAGCTGGCAGCCATCTCCTTCAAGCCCTTGAGAGCCTTGATCTGCATAGAAACTTCCTCACGAAGACGAATCACCTCGTCGATCATCTCATGGTCACCCATGTTGGCAAGGTCGTTCTGCTTCTCCTGAATCAGGAAGTCGATACCATAAAGAGCCACACGACGATAGTCTCCTACGATACGGCCACGGCCGTATGTGTCAGGCAAACCAGTAAGAATATGATTGTGGCGAACGAGCTTCATCTCGGGAGTGTAAGCATCGAAGACACCATCATTGTGTGTCTTGCAATATTTGTGGAAGATCTCGTGCAGTTTCTCAGATGGCTCATAGCCGTATGTAGTACAAGCCTGCTCTGCCATCTTGATACCACCATAAGGCATAAAGGCACGCTTCAGAGGCTTGTCGGTCTGCAGACCTACCACCTTCTCCAAGTCCTTGGTACCCTCGCCGATATAAGCAGCACCATATGCTGTCAATCCAGATACTACCTCGGTCTCCATATCCAGCACACCACCCTTGGCACGCTCCTCTTTCTGGAGTTCCTTCAACATTCCCCAAAGGGTGTCTGTAGCTTGGGTAGGTTCTGCCAAGAACGACTCATCGCCGTCGTAGCTGGTGTAGTTGTTCTGAATAAAGTCACGCAAGTTGACTTCCGTTTGCCACTTGTTTCCTTTGAAACCTCTCCATTCTTTTCTCATAATCGGTAAATATTTAATAAATTAACAAATAAACAAAAAAAGCCCGAACACAAAAGTGCCCGGGTTTATATCCAACAAGTCGCAAAGCCGCCTTGCATGAAGCCTCTAACGATACGCTTATTGAACTTTTGTTTTATCATTCTTTCTTCTTATCCTTTATATTGTGATTAATACTATTTTTTATCTCTGCAAAAGACCGGAAAAGGTCTCTTGCCTGATTGAGGGTGCAAAGTTACGCATATTTTCTGAAATGACAATGAAAAGCCGCAAATATTTCTTTCTCTACTCACATTCTATACTGAAAATCATCATTTATAGGGAGATAAAGAAGACCCGCCCTCACCACTTCATGGTAAGAAGCAAGCAACTCCACCTCATTAATTCACCGTAATATGGAAGCATCCCTGATTCACCTCGTACTTCACCAAGCAGCGGTTGGCCTGTCGCATGTCACGCAACACCTCGCTGAGCACCCATTTCAAGGAGTCGTTGCGCACCTCACGCCGAGGTTCGCTTGCCGTCTGCACGGTCTTATACCTGTTGTAACACACATCAAAGGTTGTACCATAGAGATGACACGAGTTCTCGGTGGCATTACTGTTGCGTGTACGCAGTTTCGCCACATCGTCCTTGGTACGCAGGATACTGGTGACGATAATCTTATGGAGCGGAATGCCCTTGATCTGCAACGAGTCGAAATAAGCCTTGCCAATATCCTGAAGCAACACCGAGGCACGTGGCACAAGATAAGGAATGCTGTTGTTCAACTTATCAACATAGAAATAAGGGTTACTGCCCACATACACCAGTTTGCCCTTGCTGTGCTCAGCCTCTTCACGGTTTTGCACCGGACTTACTCCATACTTATTGGCAGCAAGAAGCTGCACATCATTCTGATCGGGAAAGGTATTGCCAAAATGAGGGACCGAGAAAATACGATGTTTCACCACCTGTCCCTTGGAATCGAAAAATACAGAAGGCTTCATCCTCTCTACCGCCGTGGTGTCGATACTGTCGACAACTGCCGTGTCGGCCTGCGCCACCGACTTGTGAGCCAAGGGTTGTGCCACACTCGGGAAGACAAGGCGTACCAGGGCAAGCAACAAAGTTGCTGCCACAAAACCTTTCAAAAACTTATTCTTGGATAGCTTCATTTTCTATGTGTCGTTCTTTATTTTCATGCAAAGGTAGTAAAAAGGAATGAATTAGAGCCATCGACATTCCGCAAAAAGACACTCACAATACATTTTTTTAATTATTTATCATTTAGCCTACTGTTTTTTGATATTTAAGGCTCGATTTTGGGAGTATTAATTTGCTCATGTCGTGGAAAATGATTACTTTTGCACCGTGTTATATATTACATATCTTTGAACAAAAAAATTGATATAAAAAGGTTTTGATAGAGAAGCATATAGTACTCGAAGATGTAGACCCAGTGATGTTCTACGGAGTGAACAACGCTCACTTGCAGATGATCAAGTCGCTGTATCCTAAGTTGCGTATCGTGGCACGTGACAATGTGTTGCGTGTGCTCGGCGACGAAGAGGAAATGGCAAAAGCCGAAGAAGAGATAGAACGTATGAGGATACATCTGCTCAAGTACAACACCCTGACAGAGGAAGATATCCTCGACATCGTGAAGGGAAAACAGACCAAAGCCGACACCGTGAAGGGAGTATTGGTATATAGCATCAGCGGAAAGCCCATCAAGAGCCGAAGCGAGAACCAGCAAAAACTTATTGATGCCTACGAGAAGAACGACATGGTGTTTGCCGTAGGACCTGCTGGTACAGGAAAGACCTACCTCAGCATCGCCCTTGCCGTAAGGGCCCTGAAGGACAAAGTGGCCAAGAAGATCATCCTTTCAAGACCTGCCGTCGAAGCTGGCGAGAAATTGGGATTCCTGCCAGGCGACATGAAGGACAAGATAGACCCATACCTGCAACCACTCTATGATTCGCTCGAAGACATGATACCTGCCGTGAAACTGCAGGACATGATGGAGAAGCACATCATACAAATAGCACCCCTGGCTTTTATGCGTGGACGCACCCTAAGTGATGCTATAGTCATCCTCGATGAGGCGCAGAACACCACCTCACAGCAGATACGTATGTTCCTCACCCGTATGGGCACCAACACCAAGATGATCATCACGGGCGACATGACACAGATAGACTTGCCGCGCGACCAGAGAAGCGGACTGAAAGAAGCGCTCAAGATTCTGGAAGGAGTAGAAGGCATCGGAGTAGTGAACTTAGGCCAGAAAGACATCGTGCGCCACAAACTGGTTACCCGTATCGTCAACGCCTACGACAAGTATGACAAGGAACGGGCTGAGGCACGGGAAGCAAGATTAGCAGAAAAAGAGAATACAAAATAATTAGAATTTAAGAATGGACGAAATGAAATGGAAAACCATATCATCGAGTCTAAATTTCAAAGTTCAAATTTCAACGTAAAATGAAAGCTTTAACAAAGACAGATTTCCATTTTGATGGACAAAAGAGTGTTTACCACGGAAAAGTACGTGATGTGTATGACATTAACGACGATATCCTCGTGATGGTCGCCACTGACCGAATCTCGGCATTCGACGTTGTGTTGCCTAAAGGCATTCCTTTCAAGGGACAGGTGCTCAACCAGATTGCAGCTAAGTTCCTGGATACAACAACAGACATTTGTCCTAACTGGAAGCTGGCTACGCCCGACCCTATGGTGACCGTAGGACTGAAGTGCGAGGGTTTCCGTGTAGAGATGATCATCCGCTCTATCCTTACAGGTAGCGCATGGAGAGAATACCAGAAGGGCTGTCGCGAGATCTGTGGCGTAAAACTGCCAGAGGGTATGCGCGAGAACCAGCGTTTCCCAGAGCCAATCATCACTCCTACAACCAAGGCTGACGAGGGACACGACATGAACATCTCTAAGGAAGAGATTATCGCACAGGGTATCGTTAGCGCAGAAGACTATGCAGTCATGGAAGACTACACACGCCGCATCTTCCAGCGCGGACAGGAGATTGCTGCCAAGCAGGGCCTCATCCTCGTAGATACAAAATACGAGTTTGGCAAGCGCGACGGCAAGGTGTATCTCATCGACGAGATTCACACTCCAGACTCAAGCCGCTATTTCTATGCTGACGGCTACGAGGAGAAGTTCGAGAAGGGCGAGCCTCAGCGCCAGCTCTCTAAGGAGTTCGTACGCCAGTGGCTCATCGAGCACAATTTCATGAACGAGCCAGGACAGACCATGCCTGAGATTACCGATGAGTATGCAGAGAGCGTAAGCGAGCGCTACATCGAATTGTACGAGCACATCACAGGCGAGAAGTTCGACAAAGCTACCGAGGAAGGCGACATTGCCGCACGAATCGAGAAGAACGTCAGCGAGTGGCTCACTTCACACAAGAAGTAAGCTGAAGACAACAAGAAGAGTTACGGAACGACAGTCTTTCGACCGACATTCCGTAACTCATACTATACAGTAATATTCTATATATAATATAAGGTACGCGCGAGGCATGTACAAGCAAGAGAAAATAAAGCCCTACGAAGGACAAGGCGATAAAGGGAAACTGGTAGAGGAAATGTTCGACAACATCGCCCCCACCTACGACACCCTCAACCACAGACTCTCGTGGGACATAGACAAAGGCTGGAGAAAGAAGGCCATCAAGCAGTTGGCACCTTTCAGACCTCAGAAAATGCTCGACATAGCCACAGGCACAGGCGACTTCGCTATCCTGTCGGCACAAATGCTGCACCCACTGCAACTCATCGGCACAGACATCTCGGAGGGCATGATGAAGATAGGCAAGGAAAAGGTGGCAAGAGAGAAGTTGGAGCACATCATCTCCTTCCAGAAAGAAGACTGCCTGAACCTCTCGTTTCCCGACAACACCTTCGATGCCGTGACAGCAGCTTTCGGCATACGCAATTTCCAGAATCTGGACCAAGGTCTCAGAGAGATGCACCGCGTACTGAAGAAGGGCGGACATCTGAGCATAGTGGAACTGACGTCACCCGTCCGCTTCCCTATGAAACAGCTTTTCCGCATCTATTCACACACCGTACTGCCCATTTATAGCAAGCTGATTTCCAAAGACCAAAGCGCCTACAGCTATCTTACAGCTACCATAGAGGCTTTCCCTCAGGGAGAGACTATGATGGAAGTGCTTAGGAAAGCAGGATTTGCCAAAACAGAATTCAAAAGACTGACTTTCGGAATCTGCACCATGTATTTCGCAACAAAATAAACAGAGCGCAACGATAAAGAACAATACAAAACAAGGATATTATGGACAAATATGGACTTATAGGTTATCCGCTGGGACATTCCTTCTCAAAAAACTACTTCAACGAGAAATTTGAGAACGAAGGAATTGATGCCAAGTACATCAACTTCGAGATACCACACATCGAAGACCTGACAGAAATCTTGGACACCACACCCGAGTTGAAAGGACTCAATGTCACGATCCCCTACAAGGAAAAGGTTATCAGCTACCTCGACTTCATCAGCCCCGAGGCTACAGCCATCGGAGCTGTCAATGTCATCAAGGTGGAACACAAAGGAAATGACGTCAAGTTGAAAGGCTACAACAGCGATGTCATTGGATTCACCCGCAGCATTGAGCCATTCCTGGAGCCTTGCCATAAGAAAGCCCTTATCTTAGGTACTGGCGGCGCATCCAAAGCCATCAACTATGGATTGAAATCTCTTGGACTCGAGACCGTCTACGTGAGCAGATTCGAGCGCCCTGGAACCATACAGTATGACAAAATAACACCAGAGATTATCAAGGAGTACAACGTAATCGTAAACTGTACCCCTGTAGGAATGTATCCACATACAGACGAATGTCCCGAACTTCCCTACGAGGCTATGGACAGCCACACCCTGCTCTATGATCTCATCTACAACCCTGACGAGACCCTCTTCATGAAGAAAGGCAAAGAGCAAGGAGCCACCGTGAAGAACGGTTTGGAAATGTTGCTTCTGCAAGCCTTTGCATCGTGGGACTTCTGGCATCAGGAATAACATCCACTCTCTGCAGACAATATATAATTCAAAATTATTTTCTTTTTATATCAATTGATTATGAGCAACAACAGATATATGATGCGCGGTGTGAGTGCCGCCAAGGAAGATGTGCATAATGCCATCAAGAATATTGACAAGGGAATCTTCCCACAGGCTTTCTGCAAAATTATTCCCGACATTTTGGGAGGCGACCCTGAGTATTGCAACATCATGCATGCCGACGGCGCCGGCACAAAATCGAGCTTGGCATACATGTATTGGAAGGAGACTGGCGACCTTTCTGTATGGAAAGGTATCGCACAGGATGCTGTGGTAATGAATACCGACGACCTCCTCTGCGTGGGAGCCGTAGACAACATCTTGGTGTCTTCTACCATTGGACGCAACAAAATGCTCGTACCAGGAGAAGTCATCTCTGCCATTATCAATGGTACTGACGAACTCCTGAGCGAAATGCGCAACATGGGCATTGGCATCTATCCTACCGGAGGAGAGACTGCTGACGTAGGCGACTTGGTTCGCACCATCATAGTAGATTCAACAGTAACCTGCCGCATGAAGAGAAGTGAAGTCATCAACAATGCCAACATACAGCCAGGTGATGTCATCGTAGGTCTTTCTTCTACAGGTCAGGCTACCTACGAAAAGAAATACAATGGCGGAATGGGCAGCAACGGACTTACCTCTGCCCGCCATGATGTCTTCGCCAAGTATCTGGCAGAGAACTACCCAGAGAGCTACGACCATGCAGTACCAGAGGAACTGGTATACAGTGGCAAATACAAACTGACCGACGAGGTGGAAGGCGCTCCTGTCAATGCCGGCGAACTGGTTCTCTCTCCTACCCGCACCTATGCTCCTGTTATCAAGAAACTGTTGGACGAACTGCGTCCCGAAATACATGGTATGGTACACTGCACAGGCGGTGCACAGACTAAGGTGCTACATTTCGTAAACGAGAACTGCAAGGTTGTGAAGGACAACATGTTCCCTGTTCCACCTCTCTTCAAGGCCATCCACGACTGCTCTGGTACCGACTGGAAGGAAATGTATCAGGTATTCAACATGGGTCATCGTATGGAAATCTATGTGCGTCCTGAGGTTGCAGAGAAGGTTATCGCCATCAGCAAGAGCTTCAATATCGATGCTCAGGTAGTGGGACATATCGAGGAAGGCAAACGCAGCCTGACTATCAAGAGCGAGTTCGGAACTTTCGAATACTAAGAGTTTAAATAACGATGGACAACAACAATATACTACAGAAATTAGAAGGCTTGGAGAGCCGATACGAGGAAGTCAGCACCCTCATTACCGACCCTGATGTGATAGCAGACCAGAGCCGATACGTGAAGTTGACCAAGGAATACAAAGACTTGGGCGACATCATGGCGGCACGCAAGCGCTACATCGACTGCCTCAACGCCATCAAGGAAGCCAAGGACATTCTCGCCAATGAGAGCGACCCTGACATGAAAGAGATGGCACGCGAGGAACTCAATGAGAACGAGACCCTACAGCCCCAGATTGAGGAAGAGATAAAGATTGCCCTTGTGCCAAAAGACCCAGAAGATGCCAAGAACGTACAAATGGAAATTCGTGGCGGAGCTGGTGGCGACGAAGCCGCACTCTTTGCTGGCGACCTCTTCAATATGTACAAGAAATACTGCGAGTCAAAGGGATGGACTGTCAGCGTGACTTCTGTATCAGAAGGTGCTGTTGGCGGATTCAAGGAAATCGACTTTGCTGTTAGCGGAGCTGACGTTTATGGCACACTGAAATATGAATCGGGCGTACACCGTGTACAGCGAGTTCCTGCCACAGAAACTCAGGGCCGTATGCATACAAGTGCTGCTACAGTAGCCGTACTGCCCGAAGCCGACAAGTTTGAGGTAAACATCAACGAGGGTGATATTAAGTGGGATACATTCCGTTCGAGTGGTGCCGGTGGCCAGAATGTCAACAAGGTGGAGTCCGGTGTACGTCTTCGCTACCCCTGGAAGAATCCTAACACGGGTGAGGTGGAAGAAATCCTCATAGAGTGTACCGAAACTCGCGACCAGCCTAAAAACAAGGAACGTGCCTTGAGCCGTCTGTACACCTTCATTCACGACCGCGAACACCAGAAGTACATCGACGATATTGCCAGCCGACGCAAGAGTCTGGTGTCGACAGGAGACCGTAGCGCCAAGATTCGTACATACAACTTCCCTCAAGGACGTGTCACCGACCACCGTATCGGTTATACCACCCATGACCTGAGTGGATTCCTCGGAGGCGACATACAAGGCATGATAGATGCCCTGACCGTAGCCGAAAATGCAGAAAAACTGAAAGAAACAGAATTGTAGAATTATGAACAGAAAAGAACTTGTAGAACAGATATTCGCCAAGAAAAGTTTCTTGTGCGTAGGTCTCGACACCGATATCAAGAAAGTGCCAGAGCACCTTACCAAACAGTATGAAAAGACTGAAGATGTTATCTTCGCCTTCAACAAGGCCATCATTGATGCCACAGCACCCTACTGTGTTTCTTACAAACCCAACCTGGCTTTCTATGAGAGCATGGGACTGGCAGGCATGATAGCTTTCGATAAG
>UMBZ01010724.1_pt1 | contig 10002 bp, 7 predicted proteins | sample 1964091 | NCBI WGS metagenome assembly UMBZ01 (sample SAMEA4835954, study PRJEB28245) | human gut metagenome | biome: gut microbiome; material: fecal sample | place: Denmark | collected 2008
GATGCAGGCTGCTTCCTCCCATTCCACAATGGATGCACCCTTGATTCCGACATCATTTTCTTCTGCCTTTAAGCAGTTGTTCTGGCATCCGGTTACACCAAATTTAAACTTATGCGGAAGTTCTCTTGCAAAATAACGCTCATCCAGTTTTTTTGCAATATCATAACTGTCAATATTTCCACTAGGGCATACCGCCGATCCCTGACAGGCTGTAATCGTACGGACACGCGGTCCACACACACCCGGCTTACATCCCCCGGTTGCCAGCACTTCCTTAACTTCTTCTACATCGTCAAGTTTGATAAATGGGATTTCCACACTCTGACGGGAAGTCAGATGTACGTGTCCGTCTCCGTATTTTTCTGCAACCTTTGCGATAATCTGTAAATTCTCTGCTGTAAGATTTCCACCTACCACAGCCAGCCGCAGGGAAAAATTATTTTTTTGTTTCTGGCGCATAAATCCGCCTTTTTTCAATGTAGCATAATCAACAGCCATTACTCTCTCCTTTAAACCTTGTGTATTTTTCTTTGTTTATCCGACGGTATTTTGGATTGCTGCTGTAAAATCCTGCTTCAGATCTTCGATATCCTCAATACCGACACTTATTCTTATCATATCATCAAATACGGCGGCGTCAATCTTTTCCTGCTCGGTTGAGTGTGCCGCCAGTGTGGATTCCGGATGTACGATCAGTGTCTTGGTATCTCCGATATTGGATACGATCTGCGGAATGGTCAGCGCATTCATGATTGCAAAAGCGCGTTCCTTGCTTCCCACGCGAATGGTTAAAATTGCTCCAAATCTTCCATTCAGCAACTGCTTTGCCACACCGTTCCACGGACTCGATGCAAGTCCCGGATAGTTTACGCTGATTCCCGGAATGGTTTCCAGATAAGCCGCAAGCTGCATTGCGTTGTCACACGCCCGCTCCATACGAAGCCCCAGTGTCTCCATACCAAGCAGATTATAGTATGCAGTCTGCGGCGCCATACAGGCTCCCATGTTGCGGAACAATCCGTTTCTCAGTTTTGCAGTAAAGGCAAATTTTGCAAACTTTTTATAGTCTTTCATGCCCGGATACCGCTCCAGATCCCATTTGAATCTTCCCGCATCGGTGATCACACCACTGATGGCACTGCTGTTGCCGTTGATGTATTTGGATGTGGAATTGATCACGATGTCTGCGCCAAGTTCGAGCGGACGAACGAGAAACGCGGTAGCTACCGTATTATCGATCATGAGCGGAAGATTGTGCCGCTTTGCGATCCCTGCAAGTGCCGGGATGTCGGTCACATCCAGCTTTGGATTGCCAATCGTCTCCGCGAAGATGACTCTCGTCTTATCCGTGATCTTGGATTCGAGATCTGCCAGATCATTCGTATCTGCAAAAATTGTTGTAATCCCAAACGCTTCCAGATCGTGGTAAAGATCAATCGTTCCTCCATACAGGCTGGTGCTTGTGATGATCTCATCACCACTTCCTACGATATTCAGAAGGGCATTGGTAATTGCCGCCATGCCGGATGCACAGGCAACGGATGCCACACCTTTTTCCAGAACCGTCATGCGTTCTTCAAATGCTGCGATGGTCGGGTTATTGATTCTCGTGTAAGAATATCCAGCAGCTTTGTTGTGAAACAGCTTCTCATGCTGCTCTGCCGATGGCTGAAAGAAAGCACTGGACTGGTACACCGGGGTAAGTGTGGCTCCGGTCACCGGATCTCCGGTTTTTGTACCATGTAGTAGTTCTGTGTTGAATCCCATTTCATTTCCCCTAATTCATACTTATCTAATAGGTTTAATATGTTATAGTTAATATACCGCAATCATACCCTATTGTCAACCTTTTATTTCCACTTATTTTTCCAGCAAAAAAATCCCCACTGGTTAAAACCAGCAGGGATTCCATTCTCATAATAAAATGATTATTCTGTCCAGTGCTCATCCTTAAATACGATGCGGCGGTAAGTCTCAAAATCAACCCACTTATTAAAGAAGTTCTCAGAGATCTCCCTGCCCTCTGCGGAAAGCTCCTTCTTGAACGCATCCACATCTGCGGCACTTGTTACATGAACCGCAAATCCACGGCCGTTGATGACAGGCACATCGTTGTATGCAAAGTCAGCAAGCGGAATAATTGCAGTAACCTTCTGGTCACGGATGGATACCGCTACCTGCTCACGCAGAACAACCACATCAAAGCTGTCCGGATACTGATACGTCTCACCCTTGACCGGAATCACATCACCGATCGTGTAAGTTTTATCGGAAGGCTGTACCTTAAAGACGTTCATCGCCTCAAGGTCATAATAATATTCCTCGAAGATATCTCCGTTTGCCTTGAGATTTCCGTGGGCAAATGCGCATTTTAAGTCTTTCGTCTCATCGAGCGTTGGATTTTCCACAACACCACATGCGGAGGTCATGTTGGAAATACGGTCGACCAGGATCAGTTCTCCCAATGTCTTATGCTTTGCAAAAGCATCAATGACGATCTCTTCCTGCAATACCAGATCGCAGACCGCAATCTCGTTCTTGCGCAGGCGGCCAACCGGAATAAATTCACCGGTGTTGACATCAATCTTGTACTGGATATTCTTTAAGATACCCGGAATCGTACGTGTACCGAGTTTTACGAGATAATCTTTGCCGACGGTCAGTTCCTCATCGTCCATCCAGAGGATTGTTGCGGTAAATTTCTTGCTGACCGGAAGCTTCGTATCTTTTGCAAGAACACATCCGCGGGATACATCCACTTCCTTGTCAAGCTGGATGGTAACTGGACGGCCTGCATCTGCAGTCTGTGCATCTTTATCTCCGACTAAAATGCTCTTTACTTTTGCATGCTCATTGCTTGGCAGAGTCACGATTGTATCACCGACCGATACAGCGCCACTCTCGATCTGTCCCTGGAAACCACGGAACGTGTGATCCGGACGGCAGACACGCTGTACCGGCATATAGAAGCCTTCTTCCTGCTTCTTTTCGCTCACATCGATATTCTCTAAGTAAGCAAGCAGTGGCTCCTGCGTGTACCATGGCATATTGTCGGAATGGGTGGTGACATTGTCACCCTCGGTTGCAGATACCGGAATGATCTTGACACTTGCTAAATGCAGTTCCTTGGAAAGTTCCTGAATCTGGTCAACGATCTCCTTGAAACGCTCCTCACTGTAATCGACAAGATCCATCTTATTTACAGCAAATACAAAGTAACGGATTCCCATCAGTGCACAGATTCTTGCATGTCTTCTGGTCTGTACGAGCACGCCCTGCTTTGCATCCACAAGGATAACGGCAAGGTCTGCAAAGGATGCACCGACTGCCATGTTTCTTGTGTACTCCTCATGTCCCGGAGTATCTGCCACGATAAAGCTTCTCTTTTCGGTTGTAAAGTAACGGTATGCCACATCAATAGTGATACCCTGTTCACGCTCTGCCATCAGTCCGTCCAGAAGGAGGGAGTAATCGATTGCGCCGCCGCGGCTTCCTACTTTGGAATCCAGCTCCAACGCTTTCTCCTGATCTGCGTAAAGCAGTTTGGAATCATATAAAATATGTCCGATCAGTGTGGACTTTCCATCGTCTACACTACCGCAGGTAATAAATTTCAATAATCCGCTCATTTTAGAAATAACCCTCCCTCTTTCTTCGTTCCATGCTGCCGGCTGCCTCGTTGTCAATGACACGGGTGGTCCGCTCAGACTCTACAGCACTCAAGGTCTCGTCAATAATCTCATCTAATGTGGTCGCGTTGGATTCGATTCCCCCGGTCAGTGGATAGCATCCCAAGGTACGGAAACGCACATTCTTGTATTCAATTTTCTCACCCGGACGAAGTTTCAGACGATCATCATCCACCATGATAATCTGTCCGTCACGCTCAATCACCGGACGCTTTGCTGCAAAATACAGCGGCACGATATCGATGTTTTCTCTCTTTATGTACTCCCAGATATCCGTCTCCGTCCAGTTGGAAATCGGGAACACACGAATACTCTCACCCTTGTTGATCTTGGAGTTATAAAGTTTCCACATCTCCGGTCTCTGGTTCTTCGGGTCCCATGCATGATTCTCATTACGGAAAGAGAAAATTCTCTCTTTTGCACGGGATTTTTCCTCATCACGACGTCCGCCGCCGAATGCTGCAGTAAATCCGTATTTATTCAACGCCTGTTTTAATGCCTGTGTCTTCATGATGTCGGTGTACTGGCTGCCGTAATCAAACGGATTGATGCCACGCTTTACACCGTCCTCGTTGATATACTCGATCATGTTAATCCCAAGTTTCTTTGCCGTCTCATCACGGAACTGAATCATTTCCTTGAATTTCCATGTCGTGTTCACATGTAAAAATGGGAATGGCGGCTTCTCCGGATAAAATGCTTTCATGGCAAGATGAAGCATTACCGAACTGTCCTTTCCTATGGAATAAAGCATTACTGGTTTTTCACACTCCGCCGCTACCTCACGGATAATGTAGATTGCTTCCGCTTCGAGTGCATCAAGATGAGATAATTGACTCATGATCTTCCTCCTTAATATTTATTCGAATCCTTTTTATTCACAACAATTGTTTCTATTGTACCATCTGTTTTTTTAATTCGCCAGTGTAACAGATCTCCTTCCGTATGAACGGTCATCTGGCTTCCCATGCCGCCGATGTCGGCACCCAGGTAATAGGAAATTGCCTCAAACGGACACTCCTTGATACAGGAGGCGCATCCCCAGCAGTCCTTCGGATACCGGATCACGGCTTTTTTGTCTTCACCGCGCACGATCAGGCTTCCCGGACAGACATCCAGACATTTTCCACATGCCCTGCATTTCATGGAATCAATCGAGATGCTCATAGGTTTCTCCTCCTTTCACCAGATCTCTGCGGATCATCGTAATCTGGTCCCCGTTCTTTTTCGAGTTTACATAGCAGAGCCATGCATCACTCTTCTCCGGATAATCCAGATTCTCCGCGAAACTGTGCCAGCGTGTCTCCTTGCGTGCACGCAGATGTGCGATCACAGTCAAGCACACGGTCAGCCGTTCTTTCAGCTCATAGATAAACATCAGCTCATGCATATCGGCTGCCGCAAGTCCTTTTGCAAGGATCTGCAGTTTCTTTATTTTTTCTTCCGCCATGGCAAGCTGCTTTTCGTTGAACTGGTAATGGGTTCCGATTCCGCCTGCATACTGGTCCATGACTTTCTGCATGGCTTCCTCGAGTTCCTCAACGGTAAATGCCGGGTCCTGCTTTGTGAGAAATGCATCATACTCGGCAATTTTATTTTCAAGAACCGCTTCTTCATCAGAAGCCGCCGTATCTGCCACCTGTTCTTCGTTTAATTTCTGCACGATGGAATGGGCTGCGATCTCGCCCTCCACCAGTGCGCCGGTTACATATTTCTGTGGACAGCCGCCTGCCACATCTCCGGCAGCGTAGAGTCCGTGGATCGTTGTCTCGCGTTCGGTGTCTACCCAGTAACCGCTGGCGGTATGACCACCTACGATGTACGGCTCGGTTCCCTCGATTTCCACGTTCTGTTCGCTTGGATTTTTCCCGGATTCCACCCACTTGAGTGTCTGTCCCGGCGCCATGTTTAAGTATGCTTTTAAGAGCGATTCATCCTGTTCTGCGGAGATGCCTTCGGTGCGAAGATAACATGGTCCGCGTCCCTGTACATTTTCTTCAACAGTTCCGTACACACGCTGGGAAGTAGTCAGACCGTATTTTGTCTCATACACTTCTCCGTGTGCGTTGATCTGCTTTGCTCCGACACCCTGTGCAATCGTTCCGGTCGGAGCAATCGTATCTTTACAGCGCAGGGCGATAAAGCGCATCTCAAATGTGGACATCTCGCCTCCGGCTTCAATTCCCATGGCATATCCGGCACCGGTGTTAAACGGCGGATACCACATTTTATGACGGGAAAAACCCGGATTGTTCGGGCGGTAAAGTCCTGCGGCTCCTCCGGTTGCGATCAGCACTTTTTTTGCGCGGATCTCGTAGGCCGTACCGTCTGCAATGGAAAAACCGACGGCTCCTTCGATCTTATTATTGTTTACCAGATAATCGGTGATGTTTAACTGGTTGATGACGGTCACATCGTCTAATTTGCTGACAGCATCTGCAAGAAGCGGCTTGAAGTTTTCGCCGTTGATCTTGATATTGCGATTTCCTCTTGCCACATACTCGCCGTTTTCGTCTTTTAAGATGACCAGACCAAGCTGTTCCATTTTGGCGGTCACACGGTTGAGTCCTTCGGACATGGTCAAAAGCAGATCCGGCCGGACGATGCCGTCGGCATCTTTTGTGGCGTAGTCCACGTAATCCTGCGGAACATGACCTTTGGTGATATAGGCATTGAGCGCGTTGACTCCGGCTGCCAGACAGCCGCTGCGCTTGATGTTGGCTTTTTCTGCTATGATTATGGAATAATCAGATTGTTCACGGATGGTCATTGCCGCGTAGCAGCCTGCTGTGCCGCCGCCGATGATGAGGACATCCGTATGGAGTATTTTTTTCCCCTCGATTTTCATAAGTAATCCTTCCTTGTGATTAAATGTAGAAGACCTCACCTTCCTGCATTTCCTTATTTTCTACAAGATAGGTCTGGTTTTCATCAAATATATACAGGCGGTAAATTAAGACATATACCTGTTCTCCAATTTCAACCGGATCTTTTTCAAGTGAGCGCTCGGTGACGATCGGGATACCTCCCACATCAACGACAACATCCAGATGATTTCCTCGGAATATCACATCTTTTACGATTCCACGCTCGGCGGCACTCATGTGCTGCGGTGGCTCGCTTCTGGACATGCGGACAAATTCCGGACGGATAACTGCGTGGGTTGCGCCCTCGACCGGATCAAATCCAAGCAGACGCTCATAATGCTCTACGATCGAGGAACGGCCGATAAACTGTGCCACGAACGGGGTGTCCGGTGATTTATAAATTTCCATCGGTGTTCCCATCTGCTCGATATGTCCATGGTTTGTGATGATAATCTCATCGGCCACCTCGACGGCTTCATCCTGATCATGGGTAACAAAAATGCTTGTAATGCCAAGCTTTACAACCATCTCGCGAAGCCAGTTGCGAAGTTCAGTGCGGACTTTTGCATCGATTGCCGCAAACGGCTCATCGAGAAGAAGTACCTGCGGATTCGGTGCCAGTGCGCGGGCAAATGCCACTCGCTGACGCTGCCCACCGGACAACTGGTTCGGATAACGCTTTTCCATTCCGCTTAATCCGGTCAGTTCCAACAGTTCGGTCACGCGCTTTTTGATTTCTTTTTTCGGCACCTTGGCAAGTTCGAGGCCAAAAGCTACGTTGTCGTAGACGGTCATATAACGGAACAATGCATAGTTCTGAAATACAAAACCGATGCCTCGTTTTGCCGCCGGCACATCGTTGACACGCTGCCCGTCAATATAGATATCGCCACTGTTTGGTGTCTCAAGCCCCGCGATCATGCGAAGCAGTGTGGTCTTTCCGCTTCCGGAAGGTCCAAGCAGTGCGACTAATTTTCCTTTTTCAATGCCAAAGCTGACATGGTCGGAAGCCCGGAAGTTTCCGTAATTTTTACAAATATCTCTCATTTCCACGTACATAGCCTGACTCCTTACTGTATCCCTTTACTGTTTTTACTTCTATATTCAAAAATGTTTCTAAGTATCAGCACGATCACCGCAATAATGACCAGAATGGAAGATACCGCAAACGCGGAGGTGATGGAAGTATCTGTCCCCGACATATATAAGGCATCAATCTCGAGCGGAAGCGTAAAGGTCTGTCCTCTTGTCTTGGACAGTGCATTGACTGCTCCAAACTCGCCCAACGCACGCGCCGTACATAAAATGATACCATAGATCAGTCCCCATTTCATCTGCGGAAGGGTAATTTTCCGGAAAATGGTAAATCCGTTTGCCCCCATAAGCGCCGCCGCCTCTTCCTCATCCTTTCCCTGTGCATTTAAGATCGGGATGATCTCACGCGATACAAACGGGAAAGTGACAAAAATTGTGGCAAGCACCACACCCGGTAACGCAAACGTAATGCGGATGTTTGTTCCGAAAAACTGGTTGATCGCCCGGATTGCCGGATACGTCCAGCCGAGCCGTCCGAAGGTCATCAAAAAGGCAAGACCTACAATGACGGGAGAGATTGAAAATGGGATATCGATCAGCGTGGCAAGCACCTGTTTCCCACGGAAGGAAAACTTCGTTAAAAGCCATGCCGCCACGATTCCAAAAAACGTATTGACAACTACCGCGATCACGGTTGCAAGCAATGTGACCAAAAGAGCCGAACGCACATATTCGGTTGTGACCGCCTGCAGATAAAAAGCAAATCCTTCTTTCAATGCACTGAAGAGAATCGAAAACAGGGGAAGAATCAGCATAACAAATATGAAAAGAACGCTGATGGCTATTAAGATGTATTTCGTACTTTTCTTTTGTTCCATAAAAACGAACTCCCTTTCTTAAAACGAATTGGTTGGTTCCCTGTTGCACTTACACATTGTTGGTTCTAGCTGCCTGTTTCATCTGTACGATATTCACAGCAAGCAGTAAAACAAACGACAAAATCAACATTACCAGTGCGATTGCCGTGGCACTCGCATAATCAATATATCCAAGCTTCTGCATGATCACATAGGAGATCACCTGCGTATGTTCCCTTGCACTGTTTCCGGATATGTAAATGACACTTCCGTACTCACCAATTCCTCTGGCAAAGGCAAGCCCAAATCCGGTTAAAACCGGGGGCATCATCTCCGGAAGAAGCACTCTGCGGAAGGTCTGAAACCGGTTGGCTCCAAGCATAAATGCTGCTTCTTCATACTGTCCGTCAAGTTTTTCGAGTACCGGCTGCACGGCACGGATGACAAACGGAATTCCGACAAACACCAGTGCAATGACCAGTCCCAGATGTGTGTAGGATACTTTGATGCCAAGTTTTGCAAGCGGAGTCCCGAGGATTCCGTTTTCGGAATACATTTTAGAAAGTGTGATACCTGCTACCGAAGTCGGCAGTGCAAACGGAAGCTCAATACAGCCATCGAGGATACGTTTTCCCGGAAACTCATATCTTACAAGCACCCAGGCAATGATCACACCGAACACACTGTTTATAAGTGCCGCAATAAACGAACATCCGATGCTGGTCGCAAATGCATGCCGCACGGTCGGCTTCGTGATCAGGGACCAGAACTCTGCCGGACGCAGTTTTAATGCGGAAACCATCACAGATGCCAGCGGGATCAGCACAATCAGGGAAAGCATTGTCACTGTAATTCCCAATGTGAGGTGATACCCCGGTATCACACGTACTTTTTTTGTCTTATTCGTTGCCGTAGATTTCATCAAACATTGCTCCATCGTCAAAATAGTTCTTATATGTTTCGTTCCAGCCGCCGTAATCTTTGATCGTATATAATTTCACATTCAGGTCAAAACGGTCGGAAAATTCTTTCAGGATTGATTCATTGCTCGGGCGGTATCCATATTCTGCCGCCAGCCGCTGCGCATCATCGGTGTACAGATAATTCAGGTACTCGCGGCTCACTTCCTGCGTGCCGTTGGCATCCGCATTGTCATCCACAATCGCCACACTCGGTTGTGCCAGAATACTGACACTCGGCGTAATCATCTCATATTCATCCGGATAACTTTTCATCGTAGTAATTGCCTCATTTTCCCACGCGATCAGTACATCCCCTTTCTGGTTTTCCACAAACGTGGTTGTGGAACCGCGCGCTCCGGAATCCATGACGGAAACCTGCGAGTAAAGTTTCTGCAGAAATGCTTTCTGCTCCTTCTCATCATCGGTCTGCTCCTTTATATAGGAAAGTGCTGCTAAAAAGTTCCAGCAGGCACCACCACTGCTCTTCGGGTCCGGGGTGATGATCTCGACCTTTTTATTTACCAGATCGTCCCAGTCTTTGATCTGTTTCGGATTGCCTTTCCGGACGAGGAAAACAATCGTCGAAGTGTAT
>UMBZ01009326.1_pt1 | contig 9920 bp, 9 predicted proteins | sample 1964091 | NCBI WGS metagenome assembly UMBZ01 (sample SAMEA4835954, study PRJEB28245) | human gut metagenome | biome: gut microbiome; material: fecal sample | place: Denmark | collected 2008
TGGGCTTGTCGGCATTGTCCTCCCGCAACATCTCCTTCGAGAATCTGTTCATCGATGAAGGCTTCGGAACTCTCGACCCTGATACCCTCGCTACCGTCATTGACTCCCTCGCCATGCTGCAATGTTCGCAAGGCAAGAAAGTGGGCGTCATCAGTCATACCGACACGATGAGCGAGCGCATCACCACCCAGATAAGGATTATCAAGAATGGCAACTCCGGCAGCAGCCATATCGAGATCTATCCTTAACCCATCGTAATTACACCTTTAATTATATAGTAATTACACCTTATTTATCCCTATCAGCACAAAGGATGGCGACAACGTGGTGAACAAGAGCGATGTGATTCGTCCTCACCATAACAAAAGAAAGGGTGTGCCATAAGTCCATAACACACCCTTTCTTTTGTTTCCATTGAATATTAAACCCTGTTTCCCTCTTTAGGGAAAACCACGGTAGGCTTGAAGGTCTTAGCCTCCTCAAAGTCCATCAGGGCATAGGCGATGATGATGACGGTATCACCCACCTGCACCTTGCGGGCTGCTGCACCATTCAGGCAGATGCAACCGCTGCCACGCTCACCCTTGATGATATAGGTTTCCAGGCGCTCGCCATTATTGTTATCCACAATCTGCACCTTCTCTCCTGCTATCAGGTTAGCTGCGTCCATCAGATCCTCATCTATCGTGATACTACCCATGTAATTCAGGTTAGCCTCAGTTACTGTCACACAATGGAGCTTACTCTTCAATACTTCAATCTGCATTGTTCTGTTATTACTTTTATCTATTACGGATTAAACTTAATAAAGAAATCTATAGAGGAATTATCCTTTATACTTGATATGGTCGATGAGACGGATAGGAGTCTTGCCGCAATATACGGTGATGCAACCTACCACGTAATCGCTATCCTCCCATGATGCGACATCCTGCAGGCTGTCGCCATCCACAATCTGGAAATACTCTACCTCCAGACCCTCTACGGCATTGATGTCGCTCACCACTTTGTCGTGAGTTTCCTGCACGGTATGATTCTTGGCAAACTCTACGCTCGCCTTCAGGGCCTTGTAGATATTCGGTGCGATGGCACGCTCATCAGCGGTCAGCAATGTATTACGGCTGCTCTTAGCCAATCCATCCTCGTCACGGATGATAGGACACTCCACAATCTGCACATCGCTATTGATGTACTTCACGAGCTGCTTGATGACAGCAATCTGCTGCCAGTCTTTTTCTCCGAAATAAGCACGGGTAGGACAAACGATATAGAACAGGCGACTTACTACCTGGCATACACCATTGAAGTGGCCCGGACGCTTGGCACCCTCCATCACGGTACTTACCGGAGGGAACTCGAAGTGGCGGGTATCCGGTGTAGGATACATCTCCTCTACAGAAGGAGCAAACACATAGTCAGCGCCACAAGCCTCGAGGAGCTTGCAGTCAGCTTCAAGTGTACGTGGATAACGCTCCAGGTCACCCTTGTCATTAAACTGAGTAGGATTCAAGAAAACGGAAACTACCGTAACACCGTTTTCCTTAACACTGCGCTTTACCAGAGAGGCATGACCCTCATGAAGCGCACCCATAGTTGGCACAAGGCCGATTTCCTTTCCCTCCTTGCGACGATCGAAAAGTTCGTTCTGGAGGTCAACAATCTTATTGATTACTTTCATCTTCTTATCTGTTTTCGGGTGCAAAATAACAACTTTTTTCTCAAATAAGAAAGAAAAAACCTAAAAATATGCGAATTATTGCCGAAATTATTGAATTTCAGAAGAAAAATACGCTTTTTTGGAGTTTTTTTTGTACCTTTGCACCTAATTCGTAAGAATAATAATTAAATTTATGGCAAAAAAAGTATTATTTATCAATCAGGAGATCGACCCATACGTAGCCGAGACCCACATGTCTATCATGGGACGCGAATTACCTCAGAAAATGCAGGAAGCAGGCTTTGAGATTCGCACCTTTATGCCTAAATGGGGCACCATCAATGAGCGTCGCGGCCAGCTGCACGAGGTGATTCGCCTGTCTGGTATGAACCTTATCATCAATGATACAGACCATCCGCTGATCATCAAGGTTGCATCTATACCAACAACACGTCAACAAATCTATTTCATTGATAACGACGATTACTTCACCCGCCGCCAGATGGCAGCCGACGAGCAGGGTGTGGAATATACAGATAATGGAGAGCGCGCCATCTTCTTCGCACGTGGTGTACTGGAAACCGTGAAGAAACTTCGCTGGCAGCCAGACGTCATCGTATGTCAGGGCTGGGTAAGCGCAGTGGTTCCTTTCTATATCAAGACGGCATACGCAGAGGAGCCATCCTTCGCTAACTCAAAGGTGATTCTCTCACTCTATACCAACGAACTGAAGGGCGAACTCGGCACACACTTCAAGCGCTGCGTAGAGTTCCGTGATGCCAAGTCGGAACTGCTCTCTGGCTACAAGGAGGACTTCGACTTCATCGAGTTGGGCAAGATGGCCATCGACTACAGCGACGGCGTGATTGAAGGCGAAAGCCTGGCAAACAGAACTCTATTGGATTATGCCAATGAGAAGAGCAAGCCAATCCTCGCTTATCCTGGCGATGACTTCGCGGATGCCTACAAGACATTCATCAACGAAGTATGCCCTGATGAGGAGTAAGCTTCAGAAATTAGACACATTTCAAGGATAATGAAGATTTTAAGACTATTTACAGCGTTATTTATAGCAGCGATGACTATTGCTGCATGTGATGACACCACCGACAACATCGGATCATCGATCACCAACGACGTTGATAACATCTCTATCAAAGACCAGGTGTTCAACGTCACCTCACGCTCCATCGTTTCCGGCCCGGTTCTGAGCCGAAACAATACGGGTATGATCGGTAACGTGAAGGATCCTGAGACCGGTACCTACGTGGCTGGCGACTATATGACCCAGTTTGGCGTACTGTCATCATTCAGTCTGGACACTTTGGAGTACATCCGCAAAGCACACGATGGCAAGATCGAGGCAGACTCATGCTACCTCCTGGTATCATACAAGACTACATACGGTGATACCCTCGCACCGATGAAGGCTACTGCCTACGAAATGAGCAAGCCGATGAGCGAGGATCAGGAGTATTACTCAGACTATGATGCCTTCAAGGACAATTGGGTGAGCGAGAACAACTATCAGGCGAGCGCCACCTATAACCTGAACAGCACGACAATGGCTTTCAAGATTTATCTGAACAAGCCATATAAGGCAAAGGATGGCAAGACCTACAAGAACTACGGTTCTTACGTGATGAATACCTTCGTGGATCACCCTGAGTACTTCAAGACCAACTGGGACTTCCTCAACAAGGTTTGTCCAGGTTTCTATGTCAAGAACGCAGGTGGTATCGGAAACGTAGCCAACATCTGGAATACCGAGTTGCAGTTCTACTACAAGATTCAGAAGACGGTGAAGAACTCTGCGGGCAACGACAGTATCGTAACAGGTCTCGCCTTCAACCGCTTTGACGGTACAGAAGAGGTGTTGCAGCTCAACAAGATTACCAACGACAGCAAGACGTTGGCTAATCTGGCAAAGGATGAGAGCTGCACCTACCTGAAGTCTCCAGCCGGCATCTTCACAGAAGTAACGCTGCCAGTAGAGGATATCATGAAGGGTCATGAGAAGGATACGCTGAATACAGCTTCCATCTCTTTCCCAAGAATGAACAATGTAGATAACAACAACGACTATCAGTTCAGTGTTCCTTCTACTATCCTGATGGTACAGAAAGACAGTCTGGATGCCTTCTTCGAGAAAAACAAGCTGACAGACAACCGCACCTCCTATACGGCTTCTTACAACAAGAACTCTACAGGCGTGAAGAATGCCTACACCTTCTATAACATCAGTAACCTGGTTACTGCGATGTACAAGAACAAGGGCAAGAGTGAAAACTGGAACAAGGTGGTACTGGTACCTGTGACCTTGACCACAAGTACACAGAACAATGCTACCGTGATTACCAAGATTAATCACGACATGCAGCTCACCTCTACCCGACTGATCAAGGCGACGGATGATCCTGACAAGGATTACACCACCAAGGACGGCAAGCGGGTGGCTACAGGTCCTGTTCAGATCAAGGTGATCTACAGTAAGTTCAAGGAATAAATTCATGGCAGATAATTTCCTTGAACGCCACCGCGAAGATTACGAGCAGCGCAAGGCTGCCTGGCTGCGACGCAAGAAGCATCTTCCCAAAATCAAGAAGCCTGCCATTCAGCGTCCTGATGATGAAGCTTTATAAAAGATTCTATATTTCAAAAGAGGGTGTGTCATGGTTTATTGCACACCCTCTTTTTCGTTTTTAATGTCCCACAGATTTCACAGATTTACAGAGATTTGAAGACCTATGCGGTCGAGGGGCTTAAACCACATCATAATTTTAGGCACGCAGATTGCGCAGATGACGCAGATTCTTTCATCCGATAAATCTGCGTTATCCCAAAGACCGAATAGGTCGAAAAATCTGTGTAAATCTGTGGGACATAAAAATTGAAGAAGAAGAAAAAATCTGCGTCATCTGCGAAATCTGCGTGACTTTATCATAGCCCGAAAAGGGGCAGATGACGCAGATTCCAATTATGAGAGAATGGTGAACTTGGCAAACTTCAGAAGCAACTGCTTGGTTCCTGCATTCTGGAACTCTACGGTAGCCTTCGTGTTCTCTCCGGTACCTTCTATCTTCAATACCGTTCCTATTCCAAAACGCTGATGCTCAATTCTACAGCCCTCGCTGAGAGAACCTGCAGCTGAGGAAGCTTTAGAAGCTGAAGAACCAGCTAATGCAACGGATGAAGAACTAGCGGTATCACCCATGATTCTATGTACTGCATTCACAGCTCTTACAGATTTAAATCCTGGTTTTAGATCAGCCATGAACTGCGAAGCTACAGGCTTAGAGTTCTGATAATCACGTCTATAGCCTGACCGGTCCCTATCCCATGGCATTCTTCCACCATAGCCACCATCAGAGCCATATCTATTATCAGAGCCATATCTACTTGAACCATAGCCACCAAATGAACTTCTTCCCCCACCGAATGAAGATTCAGGAGTCTCTTCTCCTCCCTCAATCAGACTGGCATCAATCTCATCGATGAAGCGGCTCGGATTATCAAATTCCATTTTGCCATATCGGAAACGGTTCTTGGCATTGGTCAGGATGCAATGCTTCTCGGCACGGGTAATCGCTACATAGAGCAGACGACGCTCCTCTTCCAGCTCCCTGACAGAAACTGCAGCAAGCGGACTCGGGAAGATATTCTCCTCCAAACCTACTACGAAAACAGTAGCAAACTCCAGACCCTTTGCCGCATGAATCGTCATGAGCGAAACTCGCGGTTCATCCTTCTCTCCCTCACTATCCGCATCCGTCAGCAGCGCCACGTCCTGCAGATAATCAGTAAGATAGGCTTCATCCATTCGTCCCTCTTCCTGGCGTCCTGCCACGAAGGTCTGCATACCACTCAGAAACTCCTCCAGGTTTTCCTGGCGAGCCAGGTCATCGGCATTCTTGCCCGACATGATATCCTCGCTGATTCTACTCTCCCTGATGATGGCATCACCCAGTTCATAGACATCCAGAGTATGCGAACGGTCGATGAACGAAGAGATGAGCAGGCGGAAATTCTCGAGTTTCGTCTGCGTACCCTTGTTGACATTCAGTCCGTAATGTTCTATATTACCTATTACCTCCCAGAAACTCACCTGGTTCTGATGGGCACAATCGGCAATCTTCATCACGGTAGTAACACCGATGCCACGAGTCGGATAATTGATGATACGCTTGAAAGCCTCCTCATCGTCAGGGTTGGCAACAAGGCGGAAATAGGCGATGATATCCTTGATTTCCTTACGCTGATAGAAACTCAATCCACCGTAAATACGATATGGAATGCCCTGCTTTCTGAATTCCTCCTCGAAGCTGCGGCTCTGGGCATTGGTACGATAGAGAATGGCAAATTGATCGTATCCGCAATCATCCTGCCGCTTGATGCGCTGGATATTCTTCGCCACTATCAGAGCCTCCTCCTTGTCGCTGTAGGCAGGCTTATACAGTATCTTCTCTCCTTTATCATTTTTGCTGAACACCTCTTTCTGAATCTGATTGCGGTTATGATGAATCAGACTGTTGGCTGCCTCCACGATGGTTTGAGTAGATCGGTAGTTCTGTTCCAGCTTAAAGAGTTGGGTTCCAGGCAATTGTTTCTGATAATTCAATATATTGTCGATGTTGGCGCCACGGAAGCTATAGATACTCTGCGAATCATCACCCACGGCACAAACACGCAGTTTTTCCTTACAGAGCTGCATCACAATAGACATCTGTACATGGTTGGTATCCTGATACTCATCCACCAGGATATAATCGAACCTGCCAGCATACTTCTGTCTGATTTCCTCGTGATCTCTGAAAAGCTGGAAAGTAAGCATCAGGAGATCATCAAAGTCCATCGCATTCGCCTGACGGCAACGCTGCACATAAGCCACATAAATCTTTCCGATGGCAGGCATCTTGGCACGTTTGTTCTGCTCCAGGATGGCAGGGTCACTATCGTAGGCTTCGGCAGTTACCAGATTGTTCTTCGCCATCGAAATCCGGGCGTGAACGGCAGCAGGCTTATAGACCTTGTCATCCAGTCCCATCTCCTTGATGATAGCCTTCAGCAGTGAGCGTGAGTCACTTTCATCATAGATGGTAAAGTTATTATTGAAACCGATATGCTCAGCTTCGGCACGGAGAATACGAGAGAAGATGCTATGGAAGGTACCCATATAGAGATGCTGGGCGAGATCATTTCCCACCAGTTTTCCGATACGTTCCTTCATCTCCCTTGCCGCCTTATTGGTAAAGGTAAGTGCCATGATGCTCCAAGGCTTCATACCCTGGCTCAGGAGATAAGCAATCTTATAGGTAAGCACACGCGTTTTGCCCGAACCTGCACCGGCAATCACCAGCGAAGGTCCGTCAATATACTCTACCGCAGCACGCTGCGCATCATTCAAGTCGTTCAATAAATCCATGAATCAATATTTGCAGGAAAAACTATAAACTATTAACTATCAACTGTTAACAAACAATCACTTTCCCCTATATCCTCCTACAGCCGTGCTTGGGTCGTAGTCTTCACCCTCACGAGGGAACGAAGGGATGAATTTCATCTGATGTTCAATCTGTCGCTGGCGCTTCTTCATATAAGCACTCGGATACAGAGAGCTGAACTTTCTAGGATTAGGCAGCGTAGCAGCTATCAGGGCACACTCGCCACGGAAGAGGTCCTGCGCTTTCTTGTTGAAATGATACTCAGCCACGGCATCGACACCATAGATACCCGGTCCCATCTCGATACTGTTGAGATAGACCTCCATGATGCGCTGCTTGCTCCACATCATTTCGATGAGAAAGGTGAAATACACCTCAAATCCCTTGCGGGTCCAGGAACGGCCCGGCCAGAGGAATACGTTCTTGGCGGTCTGCTGACTGATGGTACTGGCACCATGCACCTTACCGCCACGGGCATTATTCTTGGCAGCACTCTCAATGGCATTGAAGTCGAAGCCATGATGCTTGAGGAATCGGGCATCCTCGCTCGCCATCACCGCCACAGGCATGTGAGGGGAAATCTTATCCATAGAAACCCAGTGATGATGCAAGGTAATACTCTCACCATCAGCAACTTGCTGAAAACAGCGGATAATCATCAACGGAGTAACATATACCGGAATAAAACGGTAGGCTACTACAGCAAGAATGGTGGTACTGAAAAACAGCACCACCACCCATCTTACGATATTTCTGATCTTTTTTAGAATCATCTATCTTCTTTTTCCCTTTCGGGAACCTCATTCGTTTTTACTTCAATGTACCATTGTTAGCAGCATTCACCATTGCCTGGCTAGCATACATGTAAACCTCTACACGACGGTTCTGAGCGCAGGCTGCTGTAGTATTCACCACAGGATTAGCTGAACCCAAGCCCTCTACGCTCTTGATCTGGCTGCTGGTAACACCGCATGACTTCAAGTAGGTAGAAACGGCATTGGCACGATTCTGGCTCAAAGGCAAGTTGATGCCATCATTACCGGTAGCATCGGTGTAACCCTGGATAGCTACCTCGCAGTCGGCATTGTTCTTCAAGACCTGGGCAAACTGAGCCAAGTCGTTCTTAGCGCTTGCATTGAGCGCATATTTGTTGGTCTGGAAGAGGATACCAGAATCGAAGGTTACCTTGACAGCTGTCAAACCATTGGCATCTGTAACGGTAGAAACCTGCGCATTCTTCACAGCCTCTGCCTCAGCCTTTACCTTATCCATGTGCTTTCCAATCAAGTTACCCGCTGTACCACCAACAGCAGCACCGATAGCAGCACCTACCACTGCACCAGTACCACGATGGCTGTTATTGAGCAAACCACCAACCAAGGCACCAAGAGCAGCACCAGCACCTGCACCAGCAGCTGTACCAGTCTTCTGACTAGTTCCACAACTTCCCAAAACGAGCAGCATTGAGAGCGCTGCAGCAGTAAATTTCATCTTTTTCATACTATAATTCTCCTATATTTATGTTATTTAAATGCAAAGATACGTCTTTTTTCTCCAATATGGAGGGTTTTCTAATATTTTTTTGTAATTTTGCATGCAAATTTAAGGGTATTTGTCCAAATGGCGAAAGGAAATCGCCTATTTCGGGACGGAAATTCCCTATTGACCGTGTTTTCACGCTCAAGATACATCGTGTTTTCACGCTCAAAATATCAAGCAGAATTTAAAAACAAAATATATAATTAGTAATATGGCTAAAGAACTTAAGAATTTAACCAAGCGCGCTGACAACTACAGTCAGTGGTACAATGATTTGGTAGTAAAGGCTGACCTCGCAGAGTTGTCACCAGTTCGTGGTTGTATGATCATCAAACCATACGGCTACGCAATCTGGGAGAAGATGCAGCAGCAGCTCGACAAGATGTTTAAGCAGACAGGTGTACAGAACGCATACTTCCCTCTCCTCATCCCGAAGAGCTTCTTTTCTCGTGAGGCAGAGCACGTGGCAGGTTTCGCCAAGGAGTGTGCTGTGGTTACTCACTATCGTCTTCGTTCTACAGAAGATGGAACAGAGGTTGAGGTGGATCCTAATGCCAAGCTCGATGAGGAGCTGATCATCCGCCCTACTTCAGAGACCATCATCTGGAATACCTATAAGAACTGGATCCATTCATGGCGTGACCTCCCTATCCTCTGCAACCAGTGGTGTAACGTGATGCGTTGGGAGATGCGTACCCGTCCATTCCTCCGTACTTCTGAGTTCCTCTGGCAGGAGGGTCATACTGCTCATGCTACCAAGGAAGAGGCTGAAGCAAAGGCTCAGGAGATGCTGAAGGTATATGCTGAATTCGCTGAGAAATATATGGGTGTGCCTGTATTGCAGGGTGTGAAAAGTGAGACTGAGCGCTTCGCCGGTGCTCTCAACACTTATACCATCGAGGCAATGATGCAGGACGGCAAGGCGCTGCAGAGCGGTACTTCTCACTTCCTGGGTCAGAACTTCGCCAAGAGCTTCGATGTTACCTATCTGAATAAGGAGAACAAGCCTGAGTATGTATGGGCTACTTCATGGGGTGTTTCTACCCGACTGATGGGTGCCCTCATCATGGTTCACAGCGATGACAACGGTCTGGTATTGCCTCCAAAGCTGGCTCCTATCCAGGTGGTAATCATTCCTATCAACAAGGGCGACGAGCAGTTGGCTCAGATTACTGCCAAGCTGCAGCCTGTCATCGACCAGCTCCGCGAGTTGGGCATCAGCGTGAAGTATGATGACAACACAGCTAAGCGTCCTGGCTTCAAGTTTGCTGACTACGAGTTGA
>UMBZ01016554.1_pt1 | contig 9842 bp, 9 predicted proteins | sample 1964091 | NCBI WGS metagenome assembly UMBZ01 (sample SAMEA4835954, study PRJEB28245) | human gut metagenome | biome: gut microbiome; material: fecal sample | place: Denmark | collected 2008
TAGCCGCGCCGATGAGGGGGCGGCTACCGCTTTTTTGTGAACACACAGCAACCAACGGCCTGGATTTCCACCTTATCCAGAGGCAACTCCAGGGTGACGGTCGGCACCTGGCCGCCGCGCTGCGTGAAGGTGATTTTGCTCACCTTGTCGCCCAGCTCCTTGCCGTCTACCATGACGGAAGTCACTGTGCCGTCGTACCGGATTACGACCTTTGCCAGCGAAGACTTCCTGTCCATTCCCCTCACCTCCTTTCTGTTAAGCGTTCAGCCATGAGCAAAACTCCAAAAAAGTAGTAATTGCAATGGTTTCCGGTCATGGCTGAAACCGAAAATCACTCATATGATATAGAAAGCGGAGCCCCTTTTTGGTAAAATTGACTTGAGAGAAAACCAACCAGAAAGGGGCTGGCCGCTATCTACCGACAGGAAATCATTCAGGATGTGACGCTGTTCACATCCCAAAGCGCCGCCATGTTTTATGACAAGCTTTTCAGCAGCTTGGACTTCACGCTGCCCAGAGCGGCAACCGGGCGGCGGGGCTTCCCGAAAGAAGCCATGGTCTGTGCGTTTATCGTTATGAAATGCGAGGGTTTCACGCAGATCACAGATCTGATGGATTATCTGGACAACAACCGCATCATCGCCCATTACTGCGGCTTTAACATCATGGAGCCGCTGCCGTCCTACTGGACGTATGACCGCTGCCTGCGGCAGTTGAACAACGGTGCGTTGAAGTCGATCATGGCCAATCTGGTGCGGGAGCTATATGAATTGGGGATCGTGGACGCATCCTTCATCGGTCTGGATTCCACACCCGTCATGGCGAACACGAAGCAGAACAACCTGAAGTCCTTTGCGAAAAGCAAGTTCTCCAAGGAAAACCACCCCAAAAGCGACCCGGACTGCGCTCTGGGCGTCCATTCGGCCTCCAACCAGCACAATGAGCGGCGGCATGAGTTCTACTGGGGATACAAAAGCCATGTGCTGGTGGACTGCATCTCCGGGCTGCCACTCTGCGAGCTGACCACCCAAGCCAACATCATGGATTCCACAGTTGCCGTTGACATCCTCGCCGCAGCCAACCAGATCCTCCCTTTGCAGGGGTGTTCCTTTCTCGCGGATAAGGGCTACGATGCAAAAAGCATCTACAACACCGTGAAATCGGTCTATGATGGGGAAGCTTTTATCCCCCTCAAAAAACGCAATTCCAAGAGCAAAGCTCTTCCGGCAGGTAACTTGATCTGTGATGCTGGACTGGCTATGCACAAAGATGGCAAAACCACCGACAATAATCGTACCCGGCAGAAATTCTGCTGCCCATTCCGTCAGTCCAAAACCGATGTTTGCCCTTGTAACCACAAAAACTGGAATAACGGGAAGAAAAACAGGGGTTGCGTTAAATACAGGATCGTCCCCACGGATTACAGGCTTTCCATTGACCGCAGCTGCCTCTGTTTCAAGAGAACATACGCCTTGCGTACAGAGTGTGAGCGTTACAATTCCCGCTTTAAGGCGTCTGGGCAGGAACGGCTGTGGGTGCGCAACGGCGCCAGCGCGGCAAACCTCAATACGCTGGCTCATATCTCCGCTTTAGCGGTTGCGCTGGCCGCCGTTCTACATGGTTCTCACTCCTACCGTTCTGCCAAACGGCTTCGGCGTTCCGCCTGATCTGTCTTTTCCATACCTTTTGCAGGCGCGGGGTTCACCGTGCTATGGTTTTTGCGCCCTTGAGATGCCCCTAAACTCTTTTGTTTCCCATTTGCCTGTTTGTGGGCTGCTCCTTCTGCCTGTTTTGCTCATCTCTTTTCTTTCCCAACAAAAGTGTTGCTGTTGGCAGAGATGAACCGTAAAATAAAGAGTATGAAGGAAAGGGAGATCGTTATGATTACGATTCAAGGTTTATATAATACTGCGGTCTGTTACACCCCCGAGTTGGAGGAGGCAGCCTGCAAGCAGATCCAGACCGTTTGCAATCAGGCCGAGTTTGCCGGCTGCAAGATCCGGATCATGCCCGATGTCCACGCTGGCAAGGGCTGTACCATCGGTACCACCATGACCATCCAGGACAAGATCGTGCCCGGTATGGTTGGCGTCGATATCGGCTGCGGTATGGAGACTGTTGAGCTTCGTGAGCGGGAGGTCGACTTTGAGAAGCTGGACGCCCTAATCCGCAGGGAGATCCCCTATGGCCGTGAGGTTCGAGACATTCCTCATGCACTGAACGCTGAGATCGATCTGACTCACCTCCGCTGCACAGATCAAGTCAATCTCAACCGGGCCATGCGCAGCATCGGCTCTTTGGGTGGCGGCAACCACTTCATTGAGGTGGATCGCGCGGAGGATGGCCGGTTGTTCCTGGTGGTCCACTCTGGCAGCCGTCATCTGGGCACCGAGGTGGCTGAGCACTACCAGAATGAGGGTCGGCGTGCCCTTTGGGGCGGCGCCCAGTATCAAGTTCAAGCCGCCATTGACCAGCTGAAGGCCGAGGGCCGGTTCCAGGAGATCCAGAAGACCATCAAGGCGCTCAAGAAGGAGCACGAGCTGAATATCCCCAAAGATCTGGCCTATGTGGAGGGTAAGCTGTTCGAGGACTATATCCACGATATGAAGCTGACACAGCAGTTCGCCATGCTCAACCGCAAGGCCATGGTGGATGTTATCATGACTGGCATGGGCTTCACGGCGGTGGAGACCTTCACCACCATCCACAACTATATTGATACGGACGCCATGATCCTGCGTAAGGGCTCTGTCTCCGCCAAGGCCGGCGAGAAGCTGCTGATCCCCATCAACATGCGTGACGGTAGCCTGATCTGCAGCGGCAAGGGCAACGAGGATTGGAATTGCTCCGCACCTCATGGCGCCGGCCGGCTGATGAGCCGCAAGGCGGCCTTCAATGCTCTGTCCATGGAGGAGTTCCAGAAGGAAATGGAGGGTATCTACACCACCTGTGTTGTGCCCGACACGCTGGACGAGTCTCCCATGGCCTATAAGAGCATGGAGGAGATCGTCGCTCAAATCGGCCCTACTGCGGAGATTATTGAGCGGATCCGTCCTGTCTATAACTTTAAGGCAGCAGACTGAAATACAATGATGAAAGGCGGTGTTGACCGTGGAAGCATTGATCAAAGAAAAGCTTCATGAAATCGAGCAGCGGGAGAACTGCCGCATCCTTTTGGCCGTGGAGTCCGGTAGCCGTGCTTGGGGCTTTGCTTCTCCGGACAGCGACTATGATGTGCGCTTCATTTATGTGCGCCCCAGAGAGAGCTATCTCAGGCTCAACCGGGTCCGTGATGTGATCGAGCTGCCCATCAATGGTGTTCTGGACATCAACGGTTGGGATGTGGACAAGACACTGAAGTTGCTCCATAAATCCAACCCCACCGTATTTGAGTGGTTTTCCTCTCCCATCGTGTATCAGACCACTGACTTCACTGAGGCGTTTAAGCCCGTCATGCGGCGCTACTTCTCGTCCAAGAGTGGCCTTTGGCACTATCTGCAGATGGCGGAAGGAAACTATCGAGAATACCTGCGCGGCGACATGGTGAAGGCCAAGAAGTACTTCTATGTACTGCGGCCAATCCTTGCTTGCCGGTGGATCCTTGAAAAAGGTACTCCGCCCCCAATGCTCTTTTCTGAACTGGCGGCGAGCCAGCTTCCGGACTACCTGGAGAAAACCGTTGCGAAGCTGCTTGATCTGAAGATGAACTCCCCTGAGGTGAAGATGATCCCGAGAATCGATATCCTCAACGCTTACATGGATCGGAGCATTGCAGAGGTGCGTGCTCTGGTGGAGCAGTATCCGAGAGAAATCACGAAGGACTGGGAGGAACTCAATGCGCTGTTCCTCGCCGCACTGGAGATGTGATCTTATGATGAAATTGCCACCACAAGTGAATACAGCATTTGAGATGCTTGAAGCGGCCGGCTATGAGGCGTACCTTGTTGGTGGCGCAGTGCGTGATTATGTGCGTGACAACAGTCCTGCGAAGGATTGGGACATCACCACCAACGCGCTCCCAGAGCAGGTGGAGGAGATCTTTACAGGCTACCACCTGATTGAGACTGGCTTGAAGCATGGGACTGTAACTGTTGTGATCGACCAAGAGCCTCTAGAAATCACGACCTATCGCGTTGACGGGGACTACTCCGACCATCGGCATCCGGACTCAGTCAGCTTTACCCGCAGCCTGAAGGACGATCTTGAGCGCCGGGACTTCACCATGAACGCTCTGGCCTACAACCCCAGGACAGGTGTTGTTGACTTCGTAGGAGGCAAGGCGGACATTGCCGGCGACCTTGTCCGCTGCGTGGGAGATCCAGATCGGAGATTCCAGGAAGATGGCCTGAGAATGCTCAGAGCCCTTCGCTTCGCCTCCGTGTATGGCATGACGATCGAAGCTGCCACGGCAGCGGCCATCCACAGGAACAAGCACTTGCTCAAAGGTATCGCTGCGGAGCGCATTCTGGTTGAGCTTACCAAAATGCTCTGCGCTCAGGGCGCGGCAGGTGTTCTGCGGGACTTCGCCGATGTGCTGGCCGTCCCGATCCCGGAGCTCACACCCATGTTTGGCTTTCCGCAGCATAATCCACATCATGACAAGGATGTCTGGGACCATACCATCGCGGTCATTGAAAGTATCACCCCTGAACCGGTGCTTCGTTGGGCAGCCCTGCTGCATGACATTGGGAAGCCTTCCTGTTTCTCGCTCGCCGAGGATGGCATTGGCCACTTCTTCGGGCACTCGGATCAGAGTACTTCAATGGCGGAGAGTATCCTCAGTAGACTTCGCTTCGATAACGCCAGCAAAGAACAAATTGTAAGACTCGTTCGCTATCATGACATGCCCATCACGGCCGACAGGAAGCCAATCAAACGGCTTTTGAGCAAGCACGGTGAGGATGCTACCCGGCAACTGATCGAGCTGCACAAGGCAGATACGCTTGGTCAATCGGCCATCTGCAGACACCGGATCGCAATCTTTGAGGAAGTATCGCAAATGATCAATGAGATCCTGCAGGAAGAGAGCTGCTTCACACTCAAGGACTTGGCAGTTAATGGACATGATATGATGACATTGGGCTTTCAGGGACCGACCATTGGCCGTGTGCTGCAGGAATGCCTGGATGCAGTCTTGGATGAGCAGATCCCCAACGAGCATGAGGCGCTGATGGCCTTTGCAAAGGATAGACAGCTGAAGAGTTAATACCAAAACGGCAATACCAAGCAGGTATTGCCGTTTTGGTATGCACAGGAACTTAGGTGGGTTGTAGGGTTTTGTCGATGGTCGTATAATGAGTGATGAAGCAAAGTGACGATCGTGAGGTTGCCTTTGACTTCGATTATGCTACTCACTTGTTCCGGCAACTCTCTAAATCGCATCACAAGGGAACATTTTCCCTATTTTTGCGTCTATATCAATAAGGGATTCATGTCTGATATGAAAAGGAGGCTGCTGATATGAAACAGAAAAAGAAATGGGTTATTCCCCTCTGTGTGATAGGAGTCATACTGCTACTTTGTGCGGGTGGCCTTTGGTATATGATAAATCACTCCATGAGTTTCTCTGTCGGACGCTGCTTAGTAGCGGACAACGGATCGTATATGTTCATCGACGGAAACTCACCCATTATCATGAGCAACCGAAAGGATAAGGAAGGTCTGTTCTCTGGCTTGGGGACCGGCGATAAGATTTTGATCTTCCACGATGGGATTGCGGAAACCTATCCAGGCAGGACCGGTGCGTATTGGTGTGTGAAATTGGAAGACGGTACGCAGGCCGATATTCCGGAACAGGTCATAGAAGAGCTTACGGAACTCGGATGGACCATTGTAGGAAATGAAGCTGATCCAGATTCCGTGACGCCTGAACCGGGAGCATACGCTTTTGAGGCGCAGTACATCCGGACCAATGGCGGACCTGAAGATGGCTATCCTTACCACACCGTGATCAGTTCCAGAGCGGAATTGGAAGCCTATTACGAGGCATACAAGGACATTTATAGTCTGGAACGAAGAGAGACAGTCTACTCCGACAGCACAATCGGCTTTTTGGATGCCTGCGACAAATACGATAACGCCTATTTTGAACGGCAGAATCTTGTTCTGATCGTACTGCAGGAAGGCAGCGGATCAATTCGGCATGAGATTACAGATGTGCGTCGTCACCGTATTGAGAACGGTGCATTGGATGGGTGGGACATTACGATTGACCGTAAGGTCCCTGAGGCAGGAACAGAGGATATGGCTCAGTGGCATCTATTCCTTGAAGTGCAGATGGGCGATGTGATCAAGGCCACCGACAAGGTTTGGATCAATGGAAAACAGAGCGAACGCACTCCGGCAATATCCGGTCTTGTTGGTATCAGTCGTACTCCGTCGATAAGCGCCTATCAGGATCCCTGGGGAGTGAAGCTTACTGCAAAGAATATTACCCCGTCTGGATTGACCATTGTTTGTACGCAGCAAGATGGAGAACCAACCGGTGAGCTGCAGACCGGCAGTTACTACGGACTCGAAATGCTGCAGGATGGCGAGTGGGTTGCGGTCGAGCTGCTTCCTATGGAGTATGAGCTTGCCTGGACGTCAGAAGCATGGATGATCCCTAACAATGCGGAAACAGAATGGGAAGTGAATTGGAGCCGCCTGTACGGAGAGCTTCCCGCAGGTTCCTACCGGATCAGCAAATCGGTTATGGATTTCCGGGGTACCGGTGATTATGACACCAAAACCTATTATGCAGGCTTTGATCTCGTGGACGCCGCTGACACAAGTAATGTTTCCTACGAACACGGCGGATTTGGCGTCAGTGTGCCGCTTCTTTCTGGTTGGGAATACAAGGTTGAGGAATACAGTGCCGATGGCATGAGCTATGGCGTCAGTTTCCGACCCGCTGGTGAAGATGGATGGATCGATTTCCAATATTGGCCTACATTCGGCGTCTGTGGCACCGGATTGTCAATGAAGGAATTTGGAAATGGTTCCATGGGCACCTACGATGGCGGTGCTATCTGGAACTTTATCAGTTACCCTGCCAGCAAAGGCAACTTTGTGGCAACGACCCAGGGTGTAAATAGCTGGTGGTCACGCTACGGCGAGACTGCTATGGAAATCATAACGCAGGTAATCTGCACAGACACCATCGTAGACTAAGGAGGGTACGCAGTATGAAACGAATTGTAGCGCTATGCCTCGCAGCGGCTTGCCTGATTTCTATGGTAGGCTGCGCAGGAGATACCAATATGGACGAAAAGAAACCAAACAACTCCGCATCGGCCTATGCTCTGGCACTGGCTAGCTATCCGGAGATGGCTCCCTACCCAAACGAGATGGAGTATTTTGATGAAAAGACCGGTGAGTTTGACAGCGATGGCTTTGATGTGGTCTATGACGCCTGGCAGTCGGACAGAAAGGCCCAACGCAGTCAGCCGGAAGGCTATGCAGACGGTCTGGAACCGTTCTTCGCCAGTTCAATCCGAGAGTTTCTCAGCAATTCCAACGGGGAGAACAAGGTATACTCTCCTCTGAGTGTTTACATGGCCCTCGCCATGCTGGCAGAGGTGACGGACAGTGAAAGCCGCCAGCAGATCCTTGACCTTCTAGGAAGTGAAAGCATTGAGGCTCTGCGCTCCCAGGCGGCCAGTGTTTGGAACGCCAATTACAGCAATGACGGCGCCGTGACAAGCATTCTGGCAAACTCCCTGTGGCTGAATGAGTCCGTAAATTTCAACCAGTCCACAATGGACAGTCTGGCAAAGAATTACTATGCGTCCTCCTTCCGTGGTGAGATGGGCAGCGAGGAATTTAATCAGGCCTTGCGGGACTGGATCAATGAGCAGACCGGAGGACTGCTGGAAGCGCAGGCCGATGGCCTGTCGATGGACCCCGAGACCGTTATGGCTTTGGCCTCTACCATCTACTACCGAGCCAAGTGGCACAGTGAGTTCAATGAGGCCGGAACGGAAAAGGGCCTGTTCCATCTGTTCAGTGCTGATGGAGAGACCGTGGAGTGCGACTTCATGCACAAGGGCGGCAGCAACACCTATTACTGGGCAGATCAGTTCGGCGCTGTTGCTCTGAGCCTGGAGGGCAGCGGCAAAATGTGGTTCCTCCTGCCTGATGATGGCGTGGCTATGGATGATCTGCTTGCCGATGAGCAAACGATGGAGTTCCTAAACAGCAATGGAAACTGGGAGAACAGCAAGCACCTGATCGTGAATATGTCCGTTCCCAAATTTGATGTTGTCTCTGATCTTGACCTGCGTGATGGCCTGAATGCGCTGGGTATTACCGGTGTATTCGATGCCACGGTGGCCGATTTCAGTCCCATGACTTCGAAAGTTGCAGAGATATTCCTTTCCAAAGCCGACCATGCAGCCCGCGTTGCCATCGATGAAGAGGGGGTTACCGCAGCGGCATATACCGTCATGATGATGGCTGGTGCTGCGGCGCCACCTGAAGAGGAAATGGACTTCGTATTGGATCGACCGTTCTTATTCGCCATTACTGGTGCAGATGGACTTCCACTCTTTGTTGGCGTAGTCAATAGACCGTGAACTGAAAAAAGGCAATAAGAAAACGGCAGTGCCACAATGTGGCATTGCCGTTTTCATGTATATCCGATGCATTGAGTTGTTTACCCCTCATAGGACTGCGGCTGGTAGCCATAGTGCTTGGCAAAAGCTTCATAGTCAACCCATTTCGGGTTGTCAAAGATCCTTGCAGCGTAGAGCTCAAGCGTGTAATGCTCCAGTTCTGCTTTCGTCTTTAACCAATAGGTGTGCTCCTTCTCCCACTCCAGGAGTTTATCGAACAAGTCTTCTTCGTGGCTCCGGACAATGAGCTCACGCACCAAATCGAGCCAGACATCGTTCCTGATGTCTCCAAGATCCGTCTGGATACCATTGCGGTACCCGTACTTCTTATCTCTCCCAGAACCAGAAAGAAGAATCGATTGACCAGTGCTGAAATGTGCGTGTAGATCTTTATGCGTGAGTTGATCTCTGTTAGGAACTGCCGATAGTGAGTCAATAATCGTGCGCGGATACATAGACATACCTCCATTCTGGTAAGTCTTACGGATTATCGGTCGAAAATGCAACAAATCGATCATAATGAGCAAAAAAGGAAAACCGCGCCACACTGTTGTCGCCGTTCTGTGATATAATCGAACTATGTCGAATAATCAATTCCCTTTGGATCAGCCGCATCCGACCATCATCAAGAAACGACCGGATTGACAATGCACATATTATGTAGTATTATTGTAGTGCAAAGGAGGCTTGAACATGGATTCCAACATGACTTTTCGCATTGATTCTGAAGTGAAAGCGCAAATGGCAGCCATCTGTGATGCACTGGGCATGTCAACTTCTACTGCCTTTAATATTTTTGCCAATGCCTTTGTTCGAGCAAAAGGCATGCCTTTTGCTGTCACGATTCAGGAGCCTGTAACAGCTGTGAGCCGCGAAAAAATGCTGGCGGACACCGATCAACTATTGAGCGAGTTCGCTTCTGACTATAAGAGGATGGCAGAATGATTTGGGTTACAGCAGAAGATGTCGTAGCGATTCATAGCCGTATCATTCAAGTTTCTGGTGGCATTGATGGTCTGCGTGATCGTGCTGGATTAGAAGCGGCTATTGCCGCACCCCTTCAATCATTTGGAGGAGAAGATCTTTTTCCAACTGACATAGAGAAAATCGCTCGTATTGGGTTTGGGTTAGCGTCCAATCACGCATTTATCGATGGCAATAAGCGAATTGGCGCCATGGTCACGCAACTGCTACTCAAATGGAATGGATATCAGTTCCAATTGGAGCAGAATGAGCTGGCCGATATGT
>UMBZ01026973.1_pt1 | contig 9789 bp, 9 predicted proteins | sample 1964091 | NCBI WGS metagenome assembly UMBZ01 (sample SAMEA4835954, study PRJEB28245) | human gut metagenome | biome: gut microbiome; material: fecal sample | place: Denmark | collected 2008
AGGAAGAAGATATGGACAAGTGCCGCTTCTGGATGAAAGTATTCGGACTGGAAGGTCTTGAAGACCGTGGTTTCCTGAAGCTCTCCAGCGGCGAACAGCGCCTCGTTCTCCTGGCACGAGCCTTTGTCAAGGATCCGGAACTGCTGATTCTCGATGAACCGCTCCACGGACTCGACAACCGCAACCGCCGTCTTGTAAAAGACGTCATCGAAGCCTTCTGTCGCCGCCAGAACAAAACCATGATCATGGTAACGCATTATAAGGAAGAATTGCCAGCGTGCATCGACCACAGCATCTTCCTCCTGCGCCACACCAACGATTAAAAATAATTGATAATCAATAATTTCAGAAAGATGAGATACATTATATTATTATTCGCGCTCACCCTCAGCATAGCTAAGGCAAGCGCCCAGGATGTATTAAACGAGGTGCTCCGCACTTCTGATGCAGCCCTCAACGACACCACGAAGAGCATGGACGAGCGCCGTACAGCCCTCTTCAAGTTTGACGCGATGACCTACATGCGCAGCAAGATTCTGCCACCGTATGTTATGCTCGACAAGAAGCTGAACAAGGACACCTTGAACATAAAGGTTCGCTATCTCAACGAGCAGGCCTACGCCATGAGCGTATATATTACGCTCTACCAGAAGCGACTGAAGGAGGCTTCTAAAAAGAATAAGCCGCTCGTAACCCAGTTTTTCAAGCAGGCAACCATCGATCACAAGGCATTTAAGGATGCAGATACAGAGTTTACCCTGGCTTATTACAACACCCCGGATGCTCCTACTCCTTTCTGCCTCGACTGCGATTGGGTTTCAACCTTGGCTTTTATCCGCAGCATCGACTGGTCAAAGCTTTAAAAATCAAGCATATTTCAGACGAATATGGTCTTCATAAGACCAGCTAAAACAGACCTCTTCCTTAGCGAATGACGCGTTGGGGAAGAGGTTTTCTTTAAAAAACACACTATTTTCTTCATTTGGAAGATAATAAACTAAGGGAAAACGGTCTGTTTTTGGCTATTTTTAGCCTAATTTCTCGCAAAAAGAGGAAGATAACTGCTGAAAGATACTGAAAAATGCGATTATAAAACTTAGTCCTTTCAGAGAAATTTTGAGTGCTTTTGTAAAGAAAAGACACATATCCAGCTTACGTGCGTTTACCAAACGGCTCTAGAAATCAGCTACATAAAACTTAATAACCCAACATCAATATTCCAAGAATATAAATAATCCTTACCTTCATAATACCGAAATAAAAAGAGGCAAAATGCAATAAGAATATTGCATTTTACGAAGAAAAATGCAAAATATAGGGGTTAAGAAGGTATTTTACCCCCTCTTCTAAGGGTAAAAAATGCCCCTCCTCGGACTCGAAATCATGCTCCAAAGGTAGGTATTTTTGACAAAAATAGAAGAAATGACAGGTAGAAAAAGGGCAAAAGAAGAACAATAAGGTACAAATATGAGCCTGATGAATGTAGATTATTTTATACGTACACAATTATAGCAAGACTACCTACAAATCATATACAACATTAATAACCAACACTTTAGCGCATCTAATAATTCTTTATCTCCCATCACTATGAGGATTATATTCCGGTCATTCTTTGTTCTCCATCGTAATTTCAGGTGCGTTAAGGATTCTGAAACTTTCAAAATAGATTACAGTATACAAAACTTAAAAAGAGGTATTCCATACACCTTCAATTGCGGTCTTGCCAGTCTGCCGTAATGACGAAGAGAATACTGTATATAAACACGAGACAGCGATATGCCATGTTCTTTAGGCATATCGCTGTCTTGTCCTAACGATATGATGTGTCCACGTTATCACATCACTAATCAAATTTTGATAATCACACCAAAATTAGCCACGAATCCGTCGAGAGGTGCATAAATATCACGGAAAACGGGATTTGTGACGCTGCCGGTATAGATGGTGTCAAATCTTGTCTGGCGGCGGTCGGTGAAGTTCTCAAAGTTTGCATACACTGAGAATTTCTCCCAAATTTTCTGTACCATAAGGCCCATTGTCACATATCCTTTGCCATACATTCCATCGGTGAGTCGCTGACGGCTGGTATAGTAAAGTTCGTAGCCTATACGCCATGAATCCTCAACCTCATACATAAGCACTGAATTGAGACGGTGTTTAGGCGTCAGCGTCTTATCGTAGGTGTGACCGTCCTCTCTTACACGGGCATGGTTGAATGTATACCCGAGAAACAGGCTGAAGTCTGAATACTTGACTTTCAGATTTGTCTCTGCGCCAAGGCTGCGCATGTTTCCGTTGATATTGAAGAACTGGTAAAGCCCGTTGTGCAGGGGTCTCAGTTCAAGCGGGTGTCTCAGATAAGTGAAGAAGAAGAGCTGGTTAGCTGTGAAAATGACTCTGCCGTCCGCGATGCTTGTGCGGTAATTCACATCAGCCTGAGCCCCATAGCTTCGCTCTATGCTATTGACATCTTTGTCCACAGGGAGAATGTTTGCGAATTGAAGACGTTCGCTTTCCTCAGAGAATATTGTGGGTGGCTTATAGCCGAATCCTCCACCAATACGGGTCGAGAATTTGTCTGACAGTTTGAAAAGTGCCGATATGCGTGGAAGGACTATAAATCCATAGTCTTTGACATAATCGCCACGGAGTCCGGCTTCAAGAATCACCCGGTCAGATACGTTTGTGGTGTTGTTCACAAATATGCCATAGGTGTCGAGTGAATAGTCTCGGTCAAGATTGTTTGTGATTCTCTTTTCGTTGAACCGTTCGGTCCATACATTACCACCGACAATCCATTCAGAGATTTCTCCCGAATTAACGTATGAGATTTCACTGAATGTTGACCACTGGTCTCCATTAAAATTATATGTAGGAATGGTGATGTCTCGTTTGTAGAGTGTCGCGCTGTTCTTTACGTTAAGGCTGCTCTGATCATTAAATCTGTGCTTGAATGAGATTCGCGAGGAATAACGCTGTGATTTGTTCCGCTCAAAATATGGATGTCCCTCTGAATATCCGTGGCGTATGTATTCCATATCGCCTCCAAGACGGTTCTCGACCATTGACTCCAGTCCTATATTAAGGTTGGTGCTCTCTGTAAAGTACAGGAAAAGAGTGGGATTTACAGTAAACCTATCAAATTGAGGTATGGCAGTGAATCCCACATGCGAGGGATCATAAGCCCAGTTCCGATTGTAGGATGCGAAGACTGTGGTGCCGACTTTGCCAAAACGCTGTCCGAAGAAAGTGTTGACATCCAGCCCTTTTGCGGTTGTCCCGTTAAGCTGTATCTGAAAATCACGCTTTTCTGTGGGGGTCTTGGTTACAAGATTGACAAGACCTGCGATGGCGCCACCGCCATAGAGGGTACTTGAGGATCCTTTTATAATCTCGACCTGTCTCAGGTCAAGGGGCGGAGTCTGTAACATTCCGAGACCGGCAGCAGCTCCGGAAAAAACGGGAAAACCGTCACGGAGAATTTGGGTGTATTTACCGTCAAGACCCTGTATTTTTATCATGGCGTTGCCGGAGATGGCCGAAGTCTGCTGTGTCTGTATGCCAGTGCTTTCGCTGAGCAGCATTCTTATATCACCGGGCTTCATGACATTTTTCTCTTCAAGTTCCTCTGAACCGATAAATTCCACACGCGTCGGAATATCCCTGAAAGTGCGGGTGCCTCGGGTTGCAGAGATAACAACCTTTTCCAGCTCGTTGTCTTCGCCCTCTTCAAGTGTAATTGTTACATAGGGTTCGCCATCAGACAAAGGAAACACATAACTCTTTTCCTCTGTCTCATATCCAAGATAGCTGAACCTGATGGTTTGTGGACCATCGGGGATACCTGTGATTTCCACGAAACCGTCCTTGTCGGCTACATTTCCCAGTTGTGTCCCCTCCACAGTTGCGGACGCTCCTATTAGCGGTTCGCCGCTGTCTCCGTCTATGATTTTTGCCTTAAATGTGTTAAGTGCGGCTGCTGTCTGTGACAGAGATATTATCCATAAGAATATTAGTATTATAAAATGTCTCATTAAATTGTGTCCTTAATTATTGATGATGATTGAATAATAGATGCCGACGCCGATGAAGAGAATGGCCACGATGCGGTTGAACTGTTCTTCACTACAGCCATGACAAGCGAAGCAAACTTCTGATTGCAAGCGCATGCGCTTACCAATACTTTGATCTGTTTCATAATTTTTGTGCCTCCTCTTAACTCTCCCCGAGGGATGAGAACCGTAACAAGGCTTGGGTTGTATTATTAATAATGTTTACAATTCGCAAAACAACGAACGTATAGGTTTTAAGAAAACCCTCGAAACTAATGACGAGGGTACAATTGGATCAAAGAGTGTGTTTGAGGATAAAGTGATTTACTTGCAGCAATCCTCCTTCTTCTCGCACAATTCCATGTTAAAGAACTCAGAGAAGAGCTGCTGAGCATACGCCCAGTTCTCACGGTTCATGCAATACTTCACTTTAGGCGTTTCAATCTCACCCTGTATTAATCCTGCATCCTTCAATGCTGACAAATGCTGACTTACAGTAGCCTTAGCAATAGGCAACTCCTCATGAATGTCGCCAAAGTAGCAAGTGTTTTGCTTTGCTAGAAACTTCATGATAGCAATGCGAGCCGGATGTCCGAGAGCCTTGGCAAATCCTGCCAGTGTTTCCGTCTTTATACAGTATTTCTTTTCTGCCATAATAAGCGTTTGTTTAATTTTCTGTTCGCAAAGTTACGAACAATATTTCAAACCGCCAAATTTACTTTCGTATTTTTGCGAATATTTAACATTCCGTATCTTTTATCACGGCAAATAAAACAATTGACAATTTATTCTAATTATTGCCAATCTTATTAATTGTCATGTTTTTTGACTAACAGTTGTGAATTTGCAAGAAGGAGAACAAACACTCATCAAATATCAAATATAATCAGACCGCATTCAGAGTCTTTCCATCGGGAGTGTTCATCACTTTTGCCCATGGAAAATAAGTATAAATAGGGAACGCAGTGCGTTCCCTATCTGTTAGCCCCACTCCTTCTTCACATCAAAGCAGGGGCAGGCTTTGTTGGCAAATTCATTGTGACCATGAATCGTAGCTAATGGATATTCCTCCTTCAGCTGCTCGATGAGCGAGCGCATTGCCGCTTTCTGGTCTCGGGTTCTTGTATCCTTCGGCTTGCCTTTCTTCGATAAACCGCCGATGTAGCAGACGCCTATACTGATGGAATTATGACCCTTGCAATGGGCGCCAACCTCCTCTATCGCACGGCCTACATGAATGCTGCCGTCACGATAAATCACGAAATGATAACCTATGCAGCGCATTCCGCGCTCCCGGTGCCAGCGGTCAATATCCGCTACGGTGAAGTTGCGACCTTCCTTGGTCGCACTGCAATGAATGATGATTTCCTTTATCTTACGCATGATAATGATTTTACGGATGATTTGAAAGGTGATAAATACTTAAGCGGAATCGCATCAAAGCCCCAGTCTCTGATAACGAGCGTGATGCGCTCCCTGTTCCTGATAGCCTCATCCACCTTCTCACAAAACTCCGAGAAGTATTCCTCAGAATGAAGCACAAGCCCCGAAATGTAGGATTGCCCAGAATGATGCTGCCATACATTAATTTATAAGGACCATTGCCCGGAACAAAGAACGGCTTGCGGATAACAGACTTCGGAACTCTGCCGTTTTCCTTCAGAATAACAGGCATGATTCTGCTCTTCTCATCATCCCTCAGAAACTTCGGGTTGGAAACCGGCACAAGTGCCAGTCTGTAAGCATCAGCTTTCAGATAGCCCTGAGGACGCTCCAATGTTCCGCAGAAAAACTTACCGTTAATGACCATTGTGCCATCAACTCCCCATGGAGTGAAACGGCGGCGAAATATACAAATGTGCATGATAATTTACAATTAATAATGAATAATGAATAATTTGTTTAAGGGTGGTCATTAAGGCTGGGTTCAGACCCGAAAACCTTAATGACCTTAATGACCTTGACCTTAATGACCGGATTTAAACCGTAGATGCTACTTTCTGATAACGTGAATCGGGCAGAATATTGATGAGTCCCTGGCGCTTCCAGTTCTTCAGCATCTGTCTTACAGCCTCGTGCGTAACGTTAGCGCCCTTGATGGCAACACTCTGCTGCAGAGCCTGTTCGAAGGTGAAGGTTACGTCTAAGCATTCAAAAATAGAATCGTTTCTACCACGTCGTGAACGATCGTATGGCGACTGCCCTGAATAGTTCTTCGAAGAAAAAGCATCCTCAATGCGACTGCGGAAGAAGTAGAGTGCATTCTCCAGCTGATAATCAGCCAGGGTGTCGAAGACAGCAAGCATGGTTGGCGTCTGCATCTTCACTATCAATTCCTTCCACAACTGCGGATTCTGCTTCAACTGTGTCTCAGCGCCCTGGAACCCATGCTTCTGAATCAGCGATTCTGCCACCTTGCAGAGCATGATGCAGGTCATCATTCTCATCGTGGTTGGACAGATACGGAAACGCTGGCGGGCTTTCACCTTGTCGTCATTTTTCATCGTCTCCAGTCTGATCTGTTCCAGCCATTTTCTACCCTTTTCCTCCAGCTTCGGCAGCACTACCTCACCCGACATCAGCGGCAGCAGATGAGCTATCTGAATAATGCGGTCGCGCTGACGTTCGTTCATTACATACATGTTGTCAGAAAGTGGAGTGAAGGTATTATCGGGCGTTTTTGCCACGATGATACGGCTTTGGAAACCATCCGTATAATTGCTTACCACACGATAGAGTGCATCAGGCGTTCCGCACATCACCACGTTCCATAACAGTCTGTCTATATGAACATTCACTGCATCCGCACTTCTAGCTTCACGCTCATAGCTTGTTCCGTCGTAAGCCTGTCTCAACATGACTGAAAAGTCGCTCATTGCCGATTTCCACTTCTGCGCTACGGTGTCAGCTTCCGGAGTAAACGAGAAGGCGTGCTTGCCTTCTGTGTTCGCCAGTCGTTCAGCCAGATTCGCCACCGTATTGTTCAGTGTCAAGCATCTTACAGGCAGTTTCGGCTCTTCCGGCTGCTCCTTCTTGTTCTTGGCTGCACGTTTCTTGGCTCGCCATTCATCCTCCTTCTGCTGATACATTTTGTCCATTTCCTTCACTTCCGAAGTCCATGCGTCAATCACGGGGTCAATACTTCCCTTGCCAGATGCAAAATCACCGGCGATGTAGGAGATGAGGTTCAGCGAGTTCATCTTGCCGTGAACGGAAACCTTCACGCCCGTTGCGAGCATTCCGATGGCAGGACAGATGGCTGTGATTACAGGCAGTGCCAGTGCCGGACCCACTGCGCTGATGGAATCCCGAATGCCTTGCGGCAACTTAGGCAGCGCATTATAATAGAACAGATCGTCCTTGGAGTTAACCTCGTCCAGCGCATTTACCAGCGCCTCATTGTCAGCCGCCGAACCACCACCTGCATTTCCTAGCTTCATTCGTTCCTGACGGATGGCAGAGAGCACATCCTTCAGTCGCTTAGGCATTTGCGTGATTTTCTCATTCAATGCCGAGTTGATGCAAGCCATCTTTTCCTGTTCTGGAAACCCATCGTAGCAGGGAATAATCTGAGCCAGCTGATTGCGGTCAAAACCACAGATGTGGCGCAGGTTCACAGCCAGCTCAAAGGTCAGCGTATTGCGGTTAGAGCGCATCGGCTCCTGCCCATCATTATACATCTGCCACCACTTCTTAATGATTTCCCCATAAGGAATCCCGAGATAATTGTCCTGAGCAGCAGAAGTGGATGAAGCAGCAGAAGTTGACGCAGTTGAAGCTGACGCAGCAGAAGTAGAAATTCTCGAATTCTTAAATTCCTGGCCCTTAAAAACCCCTTGAGAATTCTTCTTGAATTCTTCCTTCCAAGGCTCATAATGCTTGTTTGCCTTGTGCGCTCCTTCTGGCAGTTCCTCCTGTCCGTATCTTTCACGCTCTTCCAGGACTTTCCCTTCAGCTGCCACGGCAGCCTCATCATATTCATCCTTGAAGAGCCGTGGCGAAAGGAATAGCAGATCTTCGTCATCCGATGTGGTCGTGAAATAAACCCGATTGATGTCGTGAGCCGAAGTATCCATTTCGCACTTGAGCATCGTAGCAATCCTCACCTGATTCTCCAGAACCGTCTTGCCCTTTTCGCGTTCAAACACCGCATGTCCGCCCTGTCGTGCGCTACGTTCCAGCATCAGCAGTCCGTACTTGTCCGGTTCCTTCAGCAGCAGCTTGGCAGCCTTGGCAAAAGCCTCCGGCTCATCCATATCAAATCCGAAAGCACCGCTTGGCAGTTTCATTCCCTTCACCACGCCTTGCGGATAATGGCCGGAGTAGTTAAACTGCACCAGTCTCCGTTTCGCAGCATCGTTTCCGGCACGAGCCAGACGAAGATTCGCCTTCTGCTCGTTGCTTCCACACAGCTGCTTATACTCCTCTTCCGAGGTGATGGAGCGGGCAACCTTGTGCCCATTCTCCACCTTAATTAAATAACAACTCATCTATCTGTTTTACTTATCGTTTTAAGTTGAATACAAAAATCCTAATGTTTCAGTTGGTAATCCAATACCGCCTCAGCTCCTTCTTCTGCCTCAACAGCCAGCGTTCGGGCGATGTTGATTCCCTCATGGCAGAACACCTTCAAGGTAAGCTGAACAGCACCGTCCTTGGTCTTGCTCACACGACCATGCGCCAGTTTCTTAATCAGTTCCGACTGAGTTCTGAGGCGGTGCTGAACCACGAAATCAAATGTTCCGTCAGGCATTTGCTGAGCCACGCCCATCGAACGGAATCGAGGAACCTTATTCACCCCCGATTCCTGAGGACTGAAGAGGAAATACTGCTTAGCATCATAGTAAGCCATTCCACCCAACTGCACATGCTGGCAGTCATTATTATTCACCTGCTGGTTCTGAACATTATTCTGAGCATTGTTCTGAACCTTGTTTACTTTCTTAACCATAATCTGAATTGAATTTTTAGGAGAAGAAACATCCGGATTGTTGCGCGCTTTACCATGGAAAATCCTCCTCAGTTTCAACTCAGTAAATAACTAAGAATCTCCGCAATAAGTCTCCAAGCGAAGCCTCCCTTTTTACCTTTTTACTTTTTTACCCTTTTACTTTTTCAATGTCCGTAACCAGGATATCCTGATAAACCTGACCATTGTGCTCATGGGTAGTAAAGCGGAGCGTAACAGCCACCAGCTCGCCCGGAGCATACTTACATTGCGCCATATTGCCCAACATTGCCGCAGCATACTGGTTCTCATACTTGCCGCCCATCTCCTGGAGAACGATGTTGCATTTCATCATCTGTCCGTTCTCACTTTTCTGACTCTGTACAGCGAACGCCTCGCCCTGCTGCACCACTCTCATAATCTGAGTATACATATAATATAAATGTACGAAGAGGTTTCAAGAGCACCAAAACATTTCAGTGTTGTCTTGTTTCTTCGACGATGCAAAAGTACTGCAGAAAAAAAGGCAAAACAATGCTTTTCCCACAACTTCCCCGAAAAACGCACTATTTTGGGAAAAATCGGGCTTTTCTTGGGAAAAAATTAAAAGAAGAAGAAAAAGAGGGTTAAAATGTAAAGAAAAAGGGAATATCATCCCTCTTTCCCCCAAAAAATCCCTCATTTTTCCCAACGTTGGAAAAAATCGTGGGAATCTTGGGAAAAATCACCCCCATAACCAACATTTTAACACTCCAAATATTTATAATTCGAAAAAAATGCTTATTT
>UMBZ01000580.1_pt1 | contig 9784 bp, 6 predicted proteins | sample 1964091 | NCBI WGS metagenome assembly UMBZ01 (sample SAMEA4835954, study PRJEB28245) | human gut metagenome | biome: gut microbiome; material: fecal sample | place: Denmark | collected 2008
TTGAATTGCCAAAGGCAAAAAGAAGCAAAGCCAAAACTAAAAAATTAATCTTTTCCATCTTTCCAAAGTTTAGAACTTGCATAACGTACAACAACACCAGCCTTCAAGGATTCCTTTTGGCTATCATCAAGATTGGAATTAGAAATAATGCGAACTAAGTCTTTCATAATTGTCAATCTATTATTAAACAAAAAATCAATTTATCTTGGAAATCTATCGTGCTTCTTAGAAGGTACGCCTTTTTACCAGTAAGGTCTGGATATAATATAACCGTTCTATTAATATCATCACAAATAGAAGACTGTTTTCTTCACCTACAACAAATTTAGTTTGTTAAACTTTCGACTGCAAAATTAATGAGAAATTGTTTAAGCAACAAGAAAATCAGGTCTAAATTATTAGTCAAAACAAATATGGAAGTGTTGTTTTGGAAGAAATAATGGTCATTTGCGATGGCTGTTTGGGTTGTTTTTTCTAATTTTGCATGTTGGGACATATAAAGAATGACTTAATTAACTACATAGGTAACATGGACAAACTATATCTACTTCAGTTCGCCTGCTTCGTCTTCATGCTGATGAGCGCTGGTTATCTCGGGCTCAGCAGTCTGCATGTGCACTGGCGCAACCGTCGTTTTGAGCGGTCGCGGTGGATGCTGTTTCTGGCGTTACTGGTATTGGGCGCACACTATCTGCTGCAGATGGTGATGAAAATCAGGGTCACGGGCGACGACCTCGGGGCTGTGGTCAATATGCTGGTCTACACGCCGTGCTTCATGCTGATTTCCAAGGCTATATACAATGTCGAGGCGACACAGCTGTTCAGCCGCCGCATGACGGTGGTCTGCTCGGCTATCTACCTGATTATCCTGGCTGTCTTCGGCATCGGCTATTGGCGTGCGGGCAGCTTCCACATCGGGCCGTGGCTCTACGTCATGCTCTTCTTCTATGTCATCGGCAACGTGTACTGCGTGGGTGTCATCCTGCGCGAGATGTTGCGGCGCCGGCGCATGCTGGAGACGATGGCAGCCTCTGACATAATGCCCTACGTGCGCTACTCGCGAGCCAGCGTCTTCATCGTCTGCGTGTCTGCGCTTGCCATACCGGCAGCCATCCTTTCCACCACCTTATTATATATAATAGGCCCGCTGGGGCTGTTGGCCTTCCTGTTCTTCATCGTCAACTTCATCTCGCTCGGCAATAGCTATGTGCCCACCGACGAACTCTTGGACAGCGAGGAGGAGAAAGACGCTGAGCCGGAGGCTGTCGCCGTGGCTGTGGAGCAGACCCCGACGGTGGCTATGGAGCAGACCGTGGCGGGCGAGGCCATTGCCGATGACCGGCATGCCATGCTCTCTGCCGAGCGATGCACCCTTATCCAGCAGCGGCTCGACGACTGGTGTGCCAACATGGGCTACAAGGACAGCGCAGCCAACCTGCTGACCCTCTCGCGCAGCGTGGGCATCTCCAAGAGGGACCTCACCCAGTTTTTTGACCAGTGTCAGCACAGCACTTTCCGCGTATGGCTTAGCGGAATACGTTTTCAGGTGGCGAAGGATATGATGCGCGAATATCCTGACTATAGCAACGACGCCATCTCTGCCGAGTGTGGCTTCTCTGCGCGCACCCAGCTCTACCGCATCTTCAAAGCCAAGGAGGGATGTACCCCTACGGCGTGGCGCGACGGTCTGTCGAAACGGCAGTAAGCCGAGAGCCGACAGCCCAATGGTTTCTATACCCCCCCCCTGTCGAATATAAACAGTATTGTGTATCAGTAATTTACAGACACACGTGAACGTTTTGGAAATCTATTAAGGGCAGTTAAGGCAAACAGAAATAGGAAACAATAAAACGAATAGTATATTCAGCAGAAGGTATATAGATTTGTGTATTGTTATCTATGGATAGCAAATTTGAAAATCTTGTTTTGTCAGATTGCTCATTATAATATATACGCACACGCACGATACATTGCATCACAAAAATAAAGTACCACAAAAACGCCGGATGAAATAGCACAAGAATAACGAATAATGCTAAAAAGGTTATTAGAATACACCTTTTTATGTGTTATATTGCTATTATTTGAGGGAATTTTTTTAACTTTACACCCGATAAAGGTTGATGACATAAACCTTTTAATGTAATTTCTTGCAAAAAGCGCATATATGAAAAAAATAGAAGATGTAATGAATGAGTGGAACGCTTTGCAGCCTTTGTCTGATAGAGACAGAGAGATGCTTAGCCGTCGATTCACTATTGATTTCAACTATAACAGCAACCACATTGAGGGTAATACACTGACTTATGGACAGACAGAGATATTGCTCATGTTCGGAAAGATTGTTGGCGAGGCTGATGTTCGTGATGTACACGAAATGACTGCCAGCAATGTTGGTCTAAAAATGATGAAGGAGGAGGCTCTACTTAAAGAGACTCCTTTGACGCAGCATTTTATACGAACATTACATAAGACCCTCTTGCGTGAGGATTACACAGTATATCGCACACTGCCTGGAGGTGTTCAGACGAGCTACGTCATTCATGCCGGGCAATACAAAACTCGCCCTAATTCCGTCATTACTCGTTATGGTGACCGATTCGAGTATGCAACGCCTGAAGAGACTCCTGCTTTGATGAGCGATTTGGTAGATTGGTACAACGATGCAGAAAGATCGGGAAAGTTCACTCCAATAGAGCTTGCCGCAATATTCCACTATCGCTACATTCGTATTCATCCATTTGAAGATGGCAATGGACGTATTGCTCGATTGATGGTCAATTACATCCTCACTCGCCATGATTACCCTATGATAGTAGTGCGTAGCCGTAAGAAAAAAGAATATTTAGAGGCATTGCATCGTGCAGACCTGACTGTCGGTGCAGCACCTTCACTTGGCGCATATGCTTCAAAGCGTGACATCCAACAGTTTCTTACTTATTTTACGAATCTCTTTATTGACGAGGTATCATACGACATACAGTTCCTGACTGAGCGCGGAGATAATGTATGGTGGTTTGATGGCGAACGTGTAAAATTCCGTAGTGCAACCACCAGCATAATACTGAATCGCATGTATGAGCAGCCGAATAGCACTATACCTCAATTGGCAGAGGCTGCCGGTATCAGTCTTACAGCGGTAAACAAGCAATTGCGACTCCTTACAGACAAAGGCTATATAGCTCGTACAGAGAAAGATAATTCTTGGAGGCTAATTATCACCCCATCAGTATAAAACACAAATCACGTATAAACGTATGATTCAAGGAAATACTTGGCATGAATACTCAAACGAACTGAAGCGCTTCTTGTGTGATGTCGCAAAATCATGGTGGGCATGGTATTTGTTCTACCCATTAGGTGTGTTTCCTCTATAAATAGTATATTTTTATCCTACTGGTGTAAAAGGGGTTTTATATATGTTTGGGATAAACGGACAGCCCTTTCTGCATAGCGGAAAGGGCTTTTTCGGTCAAAATGGGTGTAGCCTTTCTGCCAGAGCTACACCAAAAATGACGCAAAGCCACACCTAAAACAGCAAAGCTACACGCCATTCTCGTTTCTTCTTCCTACTTTTGTGCCGTAAATGTAACACTTGAGTAATAAATAATGAATTAAACCTTAGTAATTATGGAGAAGAAAAATTATCAGAAACCCGCCGTCCAAGTCATCAACATCGGAACAGTGGCGATTATGGCTGCGTCAACAGTGACAATTCCAATTGTCGACCCCAACACGGATCCGGATCCTCCACAGCCTGACGAGAATGGATGGATTTGGGCTGATTAGCCAATCCACAGCCTTGTCGTAGTACAACGCAAGGCACAATGGACACAAGGTATGGCTCCTGGGACTATGGCAAGGCGTTGCCCCAAGAGCCGAAGATACTTTTGATTGACGGAGTAACAAAAAAAGTGGCAGCCGGAATGAGCTGCCACTTGCGTTATATGTACTCAGGAGATGTCTGCTTACAGATTGGCCAACTCGATAACCTTGTCTACAGCGGCAGAGATACCGTCGAGGTTCTTGCCACCAGCCTGGGCGTAGTGGGGCTGACCACCGCCACCACCCTGGATGAGGCGGGCGGCTTCGCGTACCATCTTGCCGGCGTTGAGGTCATGGCTGCTCACCATGTCGTCGCTCAGCATCACAGAGAGCATAGGCTTCTCGTTGGAGGTAGAGCCGATGACGCAGAGCAGATTTTCGGGCAGAGCCTCGCGGATCTTGAACACCAGATCCTTGGCTGCCGATGGCTCGAAGGGGATGACCGCCTTTATGACGTTGACGCCATTGACGACGCTGGCCTTCTCTACCAGAGTCTTCGCCATGCGCTCTACAGCCTGGGCACGGAATGCCTCGATGTCCTTCTTCATGGCGTCGTGCTCCTCGATATACTTGGCGATGACGCCCTGCAGGTCTTTGGCGTTGTTGAAGAGAGCCTTAATCTGGCGCATGCTGTCTTCGAGAGCGTAGTAAGCCTCTTCACAAGTCTTGCCAGTAAGTGCCTCGATGCGGCGGATGCCGGCGGCTACCGAGCTTTCGCTGACAATCTTGAACATACCGATGCGGCCGGTGCTCTGGGCGTGGATACCACCACAGAACTCGCATGAGGGGCCGAAGCGGACCACGCGCACGCGGTCGCCATACTTCTCGCCGAAGAGGGCGATGGCTCCCAGTTCCTTGGCTTCCTCCATGGGGGTGTCGCGATGCTCGTCGAGAGGGATGTCCTGGCGTATCATGTCGTTGACAAGACGCTCAACCTGACGCAGTTCGTCATCAGTAACCTTCTGGAAGTGAGAGAAGTCAAAACGCAGCGTATTGGCACTGACATACGAGCCCTTCTGCTCTACGTGGTCGCCCAGTACCTGCTTGAGCGCATAGTCGAGCAGGTGGGTAGCGGTATGATTGGCAGCACTGCCGGCACGTTTGTCGGTGTCGACACATGCCATAAACTGTGCGTTGATATTCTTGGGGAGAGCCTTGACGATGTGGATAGACTGGTTGTTCTCGCGCTTGGTGTCGATTACCTCTACAGTCTCGTCCTCGCTTACCAGCACGCCGGTGTCGCCCACCTGGCCACCCATCTCACCATAGAAGGGAGTATAGTCGAGCACCAGCTCGTAGAAGGTGTTCTTCTTCTGAGTCACCTTGCGGTAGCGCAGGATGTGACATTCGTATTCGGTGTAGTCGTAACCCACAAACTGCTGGTTGCCTTCGGCCACGTCGACCCAGTCGCCATTCTCTACGGCAGCGGCATTGCGGGCGCGCTCTTTCTGCTTCTGCATCTCGGCATCAAACTGCTCTTCGTCGACGGTGAAACCGTGTTCACGACAGATGAGCTGGGTGAGGTCGAGGGGGAAACCATAGGTGTCGAAGAGTCGGAAAGCCTGAACGCCGTCGAGCTGGTTCTTGCCCTCAGCCTTGAGCTGGTCCATAGCGGTCTGCAGCATATTGATACCCTTCTCGAGCGTGCGGAGGAACGAGTCTTCCTCTTCCTTCATCACGCGGGCGATGAGCTCGCGCTGTGCGGGCAGCTCGGGGAAGGCGTCGCCCATCTCCTGGATGAGCACAGGCAGCAGACGGTAGATGAATGCCTCTTTCTGTCCGAGGAAGGTATAGGCATAGCGGATGGCACGGCGCAGGATGCGGCGGATGACGTAGCCTGCCTTGGCATTGGACGGCAGCTGACCGTCGGCGATAGAGAAGGCCACGGCACGCAGGTGGTCGGCCACTACGCGCATAGCCACGTCGGTCTCTTCGCTCTCACCGTATTTCTTGCCGGTGATGCGCTCTTCCTCCTTGATGATGGGCTGGAAGATGTCGGTATCGTAGTTGGAGTGCTTGCCCTGCATCATGCGCACCAGACGCTCGAAGCCCATACCGGTATCAATGACATTCATAGCCAGCGGCTCGAGCGAACCGTCGGCTTTGCGGTTGAACTGCATGAACACGATGTTCCATATCTCGATGACCTGTGGGTCGTCCTTGTTGACAAGGTCGCGGCCGGGCACGTCGCCACGCTGGTCCAGGGGGCGAGAGTCTACGTGAATCTCGCTACAGGGGCCGCAGGGGCCGGTATCGCCCATCTCCCAGAAGTTGTCGTGCTTGTTGCCGTTGATGATGTGGTCGGCGGGCACGTGCTTGAGCCAGTAGCGGGCAGCCTCTTCATCGCGGGGGATATTCTCTTCGGGTGAGCCCTCAAAGACGGTGACATAGAGGTCGTTGGGGTCGAGATGCAGCACGTCGACGAGATACTCCCACGCATAGTCGATGGCACCTTCCTTGAAGTAGTCGCCGAAGCTCCAGTTGCCCAGCATCTCAAACATGGTGTGGTGGTAGGTGTCGTGGCCAACCTCCTCGAGGTCGTTGTGCTTGCCGCTTACGCGCAGACACTTCTGCGTGTCGGCCCGACGGCGTGGCTCGGGGTCCTTGGTACCCAGTATGATATCTTTCCACTGGTTCATACCGGCATTGGTAAACATCAGCGTAGGGTCGTCCTTGATTACCATCGGGGCCGACGGAACGATAACGTGTCCTTTAGACTCGAAGAATTTTTTGTACGAGTCGCGGATTTCTTTAGCTGTCATCATCTTTATTTTGCTTTTTATTATGCTTAATATTCAACATTTTATGAAAACACTTGCAAAGTTACCAAGTTTTGAGTATTTTTGCAAGAAATTGGAATAAAAAGCTACAAGTAAGATGCTTAAAAAGGACAAGGAACTGAAATTGTACTACTCCATCAAGGAAGTGGCCCAGCAGTTGGGGGTCAACGAGAGCACGCTGAGATACTGGGAGAAGGAGTTTCCACAGCTCAAGCCGAAGACCCAGGCGCTCAACAAGGTGCGCCAGTATACCGCCGAGGACATGGAACTGCTCAAGACGATATACAATCTGGTCAAGGTGCGTGGCTTCAAGCTCGCCGCCGCCCGCAAGATGCTCAACGAAAACCGCCGGGGCGCCGACCGCAGCAGCGAGGTGCTCGAGACGCTCATTTCCGTGCGCTCGCAGTTGCAGGAGCTGAAGCGCCAGCTCGGAGGAATGGTCTGAACGGCGAGAGAGGGTACACCTTATTATATTATAATGACACAGCCGCCCATAATGGGCGCACAGATACAGCCAAGGCTGGACGCTACCACCGTGTAGGGTCCAGCCTTGGTCGTAGATGGGGGCAAGGGGCGAGGGGAGTGGCTGGAGAGAAAATACAGTGGATGATTTTCAGCAATTTGTTTGTCACTCTTCTGGTATAGCCGGGCGGCAGACCAGGACTACGCTGAGGCTCAGCGTGCTCTGGCTCGCTGCTATGAGCGCGGCTATGATAGACATTGCAATAATGGTCATGGATAGTCGTGTCTGTGATGATGGTTGCTGGCTCGTAACGTAAGGTACGAGGACACGTAACGTAAGGCACGAGCCTACGTTTCATACGACACGAGCCCACGTGCCTTATGTTACGAGCCACCCGCTGTGGTCAGTGCGAGCGTGAATGGGCTCTGCGCGGCTGTGGCGATAATGACTGGCGTGCAGGCGGCAATGCCCGTCTGCTGGGAGGGCAACAAAAAAAGGTAAGACCCGATGTGGAGTCTTACCTTGCTATATCCTGTGCGTGCGCCTGTGGCAGGCATGACGGCAGTATCAGTTGATGCGCATCACTTCCTGTATGCCATCCACTTTCTTGAGGCGGTCCATGATGAGCTTGACATCACTACGGTCGTGGACGCGAAGCTCTATCGAACCGTCGAAGATTCCCTCGTCGGCGGTGACAGTGACGCGGTGGATGTTGATGTCGAGCTCGTCGGTGATGACCTTGGCCACATCGAATATCATACCCTTGCGGTCGATACCCTTGATTTCGACGGTCGCATCGAAGAACATCAGCCGGTGCATATCCCACTTGGCGTCGAGTATGCGGTTGCCGTAGCTCGTCTTGAGTCGGCTCGCCACGGGGCAGTTGCGCTTGTGTATCTCGATATGGTTCTTGTTGTCGATGTACCCCAGAATGTCGTCGCCGGGAATGGGGTGACAGCAGTCGCGGAAGAAGTATTTGCCGATGTGCTCTTCGTTGATAATGCACGGCTTCTTCTTGTTGAAACCCTCCTTGACGGTGACGGGTTCCACAGTGTTGTCTTCATCCTTCTTCTTTTTCTTGTCGAGGCCGAGGAACGACACGTACTTGCGCCAGCTGGAGGTCGAGGTGCTCTTCTTGTCTTTCTCGTTGAGCTTGTCTATGTCTTTCTCGCCGAGCAGGATGGTGCGCTCGCCGATGGCGAGGAACAGGTCGTCGTGCTTCTGCATGTCGTGATACTCGCAGAGCTTGTCCAGATTGGAGGTGGTAAGCTCGAAGTCGTTCTTCTTCATCCAGTCGGTCAGAATCTGCTCTCCCTTCTTCTGGATTTCACGGTTTTCGCGTCGCAGGATGGCCTGTATCTTTGCCTTGGCTTTGGCCGACGAGCAGAAGTTAATCCACGAGGGCTGCACGTGCTGTGCCTTGGACGAGAGGATTTCTACCTGGTCGCCACTCTGCAGCTTGTGGCTCAGCGGCACCAGCTTGTGGTTGACTTTGGCGCCGATGCAGTGGCTGCCGAGGAAGGTATGGATTTGGAAGGCGAAGTCGAGGGCGGTGCTGCCGGCGGGCATGGTCTTGATTTCGCCCTTGGGGGTGAAGACGAAAATCTCTGAGGCAAAGAGGTTGAGCTTGATGGCGTCGAGGAAGTCCATGGCGTCGGGCTGTGGGTCGTCGAGTATCTCCTTGATGGTGCGCAGCCAGTTGTTGAGTTCCACCTCGTCCTCCTGGATATCTCCGTCCTGGCTGTCGTTGCCCTCCTTGTACTTCCAGTGGGCGGCAAATCCCTGTTCGGCTATCTCGTCCATGCGGTCGGAGCGTATCTGCACCTCTATCCATCGTCCCTGCTTGCTCATCAGCGTGACGTGCAGAGCCTGATAGCCATTGGCTTTGGGATGGTTGAGCCAATCGCGCAGGCGGTCGGGGTGAGACTTGTAGATGCGGCTTATGGCGACGTAAATCTTGAAACACTCGTTGATTTCCTCTTCCCTTACCTTGGGCGTGAAGATGATACGTACGGCAAGGAGGTCATAGATTTCTTCGAAGGTGACGTGCTTGGTCTGCATCTTGTTCCATATAGAGTATGGGCTCTTGACGCGGGCGATAATCTTGTATTTCACCCCAGCCGCATCGAGTGCTTGCCTGATGGGGGCGGTGAATTCTTCGAAGAGCTTGTCGCGCTCCTCCTTGGTGAAGTTGAGCTTGTTGGTGATGTTGGCGTACTCCTCGGGGTGCTCGAACTTGAAACTGAGGTTCTCGAGCTCGGTCTTGATTTTGTTCAGACCCAGGCGGTTGGCCAAGGGAGCGTAGATGTACAGGGTCTCGCCTGCAATCTTGTACTGCTTGTTGGCGGGCTGCGACTCGAGGGTTCGCATGTTGTGGAGTCGGTCGCAGATTTTGATTAGGATGACCCTTATGTCGTCGCTCATGGTGAGCAGCAGTTTCTTGAAGTTCTCTGCCTGTGCCGAGGCATGGTCGCCGAAGATGCCTCCACTGATTTTGGTCAGTCCATCAACGATTTGCGCTATCTTGGCACCGAAGATGTTTTCGATGTCCTCGACGGTGTAGTCGGTGTCTTCGACCACGTCGTGGAGCAGGGCTGCGCTGATGCTGGTCGAGCCCAGTCCCATCTCCTCGCAGGCTATCTGCGCCACAGCGATGGGGTGCAGGATATAGGGCTCGCCCGACAGTCGCTTCACGCCCTTGTGGGCTTGGCGGGCG